>JADMIO011346946.1_pt1 | contig 53461 bp, 64 predicted proteins | sample 8958161 | NCBI WGS metagenome assembly JADMIO01 (sample SAMN16585339, study PRJNA669376) | soil metagenome | isolation source: Crop rotation soil | place: USA: Cullars Rotation, Alabama | collected 2011 | reverse complement strand
GCGACAACTTGTCCACGTGGAATTCTAAGCTTAGGATCCCAATGTGCTGGAAAGCCAGCTCGGCCGGCGTCGCGTCCCAGAATTCGTTCGGTCGCCAGCCGAGCAGCTGGGACGCGGCATTGCACAGCCGCGCCGCCCCTTCCCCGAAGGTCATCGCCCCTGCAGGATCTGCTTCAGCACCAGCTTCAGCGTCGGCGTCACGCCGGCGAGGCCCTTCTCGACCACGGCATCGCCGATGCGCTCGCGCGTGATTGCCGGCGGCCGCCCGCGCGACAAATGGTCGAACAAGGCGACGATCTGCTGCAGCTTGAGCAATCCTTGGGACGCATGCTCGACGATCTCGAACAGCGACCCGAGCTCCTCCTCCGCCGCGACGAGCGCGGCGAACGTCGGGCGGAGCAGCAGCCGCTCGCCAGCGACGTCGAGGCTCGCTTCTCCGCGATATGCGTTCGCCGTCGTCACAGCGGGACGATCTCGCCCGAGCTTTCGAGCGCCAGCGTGTAGTTTCGCTCGCCGTTGAAATCGCCGGCATATTCGAGGCGCGTGACCAGGAAATTGCCCCGCATCCGGTCGCCGCTCTCGAAGCTTAGTTCGTAGCTCTCGATGGCCCCCGCTAGCGCAAGGCCCTTGACCTGCGCTTCCGCGGCGCTGCCGGTGAAGATCCCGCTTGCCGCGACCGATACCGACCGGACCCCGGCTCCCGACAGGAGCTCGCGCCATCCGCCGCTTCCCTTGTTGGTGATCGCCACCGCGTCGCCGTTGATCGACAGTTGTGTCGTCTTCAGGCCCGCCACGGTCGCATAGGACGGCGCCGCCGCCCCGTCGCCGATCTTGAGCAGGAATGCGCTTCCGCGTTCCGCCGCCATAGGTTTCTCCTTGTCAGTCAGAAATTCGTGTCAGTTCGCGAGCATTCGCGCGCGGAAGTCGATCGCTGCAGCCCAGGGTCCGGCGACGTCGCGGACGACGCGCCGGCGGATGAGCCGCATGGTGACCAGCTGCCAGCCATCCATTGCGCCAAGCGCCTGCAGCGCGGCTTCGACCTCGTCGGCAAGGCCGTGCAGCCGCACCGGCTGGTCGTCCCACACGGTGATTGCGACGAGCACTTCACGCCCGGCACCACTCTTGTGACTCCAGTCGCTCTCCGTCGTCGCGTCGAGCGCGACATAGGGGTAGGCCGCGCGCGCCGGTGGCCCGTCGAAGACGCCGGTGAGCTCGGGCACCGCCGTCAGCTCCTGCGCAATCGCCGTCTGCAGCGCGCCGCCCGCGCTCAATTCAACCCTCCCGAAAGGAACCGCAGGCTCGGGTCGATCAGCCACTTTTTGACGATGCCGCGGCCGCGCACCAGCACGCGCGCCTCCTCGACCGCGACCGCGGCGCTTCCAAATATGTCGCGGAGCTGTGCTGCAATGGATTGCAGCCTCCGCCGCTGCACATCGGCTGCGAGCCGGTTCCCGCGGCTGATCAATTCGTCCATCACGACCGCACCTCCTCACAGCGCATCACGATTCGGTCCTTCGCCCGCGGGTCGTCGAGCAATTGCCGCACCATCAGGCTACGCCCCCTCCATCTGATGCGCTGGTCGAGTCCGACACCGTCGCGCGTGCGGATTGTGACGCGATATTTCGGCATGGAGCTCAGGGCCTGGGCTTCAGCTTCCGGTCCCACCGTCTCGAGCACGACTGCCCCCAGGCAGCTGCAGACTTGCTCCCAGCCAGGCTCCTGCAATCCCATCGAATTGCGCAGCGAGACGGGACGCTCGATGACCAGCCGCTCGCGCAGCGTTCCGGCGAATTCCGTCATAGCTGCCTCCGGTTGGAGTGGATGGAGGCAGCCATCAAGAAAGCCTCATTCGGCGGTACGGCCGCCAAAGCGCGGTGACCGCCGCCGGCGGTTCGCCCCCATCGTCGTCACGCGACGTGAACAGGTGCGCGACCAGTCGCAGCACGCCCTGGCGGATAGGCTCCGGCACGCCATTTTCCTCGTCGGCCATGCCCGCCCGGCCGCTGACGCGAACGCGCGAGCCGCTCGCAGGCTGGGTGAGGCGCACCCAGCCGTCCCCGGCAAAATCGATATCGATTGTGTAACTGCCGCTGGCGAGCGGCGTCGCAGTGCCGCTCTCGTCGACCGCAGCGGCATCGCTGATCGAGCGCACCGGCGTGATCGGCAGCCGCTCCCACGCGGCGCTTGCGGGCAGGTCGATCTCGAAATCGCGGGCAATCACCACCTGGTTGATGAAGGCTTCGCACAGCCCGCTGGCGGTGCGGATCAATCCGGCCAGCAGCGCCTCCTCCTCGCCCGTCTCGATGCGCACATACGCCTGGGCTTCGCTCATGGTAACGATCGGCTGCGCCAGCATCAGCGCTTCTCCACGCGAAGCACGATCGACCGTTCGTCGGTCCGCCCCGACTGGGTCATGACAATGTTGGACAGGCGGTAGACTCGTCCGGGATTGCCGCCCGTCGCGCGCACTGACGAGAGCCGATCCTCGAAGTCGCTGCTCACCACTGCAATGCCGCCGGGCTCGATCGGCTCGACCGACCAGTCGCTCAGCGTCAACCAGTCATCGGTCGCAAGATAATCGGCGCCCCAGTCGATGGCGTAGTCGAGGACTGCGCCGGGGTCCTTCAGAAGAAGTGTCATCACTGTCCTTCGTTGCTGCGCGGTCAGCGCGGTTCCGGCTGGGTCACCCTGTCGGCTGACGCCACGATCGTGCGCTTGTGCGGCGGAACGTTCCGCCCGTTCTTGGTCGGATCGGCCTGGGCAGCGACTGCCGTCTCGCCGATGCTGTGGATGCCGATGCTCATGCGTCGACCGAGCCGAACGCCTTCCACGTCCCCGGCGTCCCGGCGGCTGTACAGACCCAACCGATCTTGCCCGCGGCCGCGGGCGCCGAATTGAAGACCATGTCGCCGAGATTGTAAGTGCCCCAAGTCGGAGCCGCCGCGGCGCTCAGCACCTTCTTTCCCGCAAGGCCGTAGCCCTGGGGGAAGTTCATCCGGTTCGACCCCCACGTTGCCACATAGGATGGTGCGGCATCCGTGCTGATCTGAAATGGGCAATAAAGCGAACTGTAGGATGTTCTAACGTTGGTCCAGTGCAAAAGGCCGGTATCTCCCCAACCGAACACCATTGTGCTGCTGCCGACCTGCGTCGGGTTGCTATGGCTGAGTATGCCCTCGAAATTGGCTGCTCCCGGCTCGCTGCTGCCCAGACGCGTCTGAACGAGCTGGTTCTGTCTCCCCTGGACTGACACCATGTTATAGGCGACCGGGCCCGTCGGATTGCCGATCCACTGCGCTCCCCGAACGAAGCCGAGCGAAGAGCCGATGGCGATTGAGGGGCCGAAGAGTTGCACCGGCCCTTGCGAACCTTCGACGTAGCCGGTGAGCAGGCCGCCGTTCGACATGCTGTCGAACAGGACAGACCCGCCGGATCGCAGGGCCATGCCGCTGGTCCAAGCGGGAATGTTGGCGCCCGGCCCGCCGTTCGCGGCAAGCAGCCACCAATTGTTGTCCGTGTTCGTACCGGACGGCGCGTTCGTCGAAGCGCCGGCGACCTGGTCGTGGACGGGCGTGTACCAAAAGCCGTTGTAGCTAACGATGCTCGGGGTGAAGCCCGTCCCGCCGAGATAGCCGTTGCCGTCGATCTGCACGCTGAGGTGATTGTTGCCGAGGAACGAGCTGTCCCAGATGCCCCACTGGCGGTTGGAGCCGCAGCTGAGGCCGATGGAGATTCCTGCGTTTACGTCGCCGCCGTCGCAGTAGAAGCCGTTACGGCAGAATTGCACCCGCGCGCGATTGATCTGCCACGTGTTCGCGTTGCTTGATGGCACGGAGGCGACGATGTGAATGCCGTCGCCTTCGAAGTTTTCGATAAAAACGTCCTCGATGACGGCATAGGCGCGCAGCTGGATGCCGTGAAATTCGGCCTCGGTTCCGCTGTAGCCGCCCTTCAAGGCGAGGCCGCGAATGATCGTGCCGGCGCCGCTATAATGGTCGGCCGAGGTTCCGGTATCGCCGGTCGTCTCATAGTCCTGGACGCGAATGCCGGTCGCGCCGGACCAGACGAGCTTGCTAGGCTTGCCGCCGGCAAAGCCGTTGCCCTCGCCTTCGATGATCAGGCTGTGGGTGATGTCGAGCGTGGTCGAGCCGAGATTGTAGGTGCCGGCGGGGATGAACAGCCGCGGCGATCCCTTGTAGATGGTCTGGTCATTGACCGCGATCGTCTTCAGCGCGCCAATAGCTGCAGTGAACGCGGCGCCGTCGTCCGTGACCCCGTCGCCCTTCGCGCCGAACCATTTGACGCTGACCGGCCCCGAATATTTGCGCACCCAGGCTCCGGACGTGCCGGACGCGTCGCTGCTCGGCGCGACGAAGATACCTTGGCTGGAATCCACGCCGACGTACGCCGACCGATTCGACGCATCCCAGACGAACAGCCCCTCTCTGCCGGCTTCGGCGAGCAGAGCCGCGCCCTGTGACGTCGGCGACGACGCGAGCGCGCTGCGGCTTGCAACGCTCGGTCCGCTCTTGGCCTCGAGGCGCGAAAACCATTCCGCCGCCGCGATCAGCGCAATCGCCTTGGTCCCGTTGGAAAAGTTGGTGAGCGTTCCACCGATCGGGTCGCGGCTGATGATGCCGCCCGCGAGCAGGGTCCCGCGGCCGATCTCTCGCTCGGCCGGCTTGTCGATCCCAATCGCCGAATAATAGAAGCTGTCGCCGACCTGGCAGCCGACGGTGAAGCTCGTGAAGCCGTTGACCGCGGGGCCGAGCACGAAATTGCCGGTGCCGGCCGTCGTCGTCGTGTTGCGCACCAGGTCGACGAACTTCGGCGTAAAGGGGTCCGCCATTGCGGCTCCTCTGATTGAGAAAAACAGATCCTCGCCGGCAGGGCGAGGGCGAGCATCCGAAACTTGGGCGAAGGATGGTTGAGGGGGCCCTGATCAGGGGCTCCAGGACCCCCTCTCGGCGTCAGGCGAACTTCAGCAGCTTGATGCTTTCCGAGTTCACCACCTGGCCGCCGATCCGCTTGGTCGCATAGAAATGGACGTACGGCTTGTGCGTGTAGGGATCGCGCAGGATCGTCGTCGCATTGCGCTCGGCGATCAGATAGCCGGCCTTGAAGTTGCCGAACGCGATCGACAGGCTGTTGGCGGCGATGTCCGGCATGTCCTCGGCCTCGATCAGCGGATAGCCGAGCAGGGTCGCCGGCTGGCCGGCGGCGAGGCTCGGCTGGAACATGAACGCGCCGTCCGCGGTCTTGAACTTCCGCAGCGCCGCGGCGGTCGAGGAGTTCATCACGAACACGGCGCCCTGCCTGTACGGCGAGCGCAGCGACTGGACGAGGTCGATCAGCTTGTCGGCCGGATTGCTCGCCGGGAAGGCGCCTGGAGCTCCCGTGCCGATGAACTGCAGCGTTCCGATCGGCCGCGCCGAGTCCACCGTCGCCGCATTGGGCGAGGTGAGGAAGCCCAGCGGTTGGCTGACGCCGGTCCCGCTGACGAACGCCTTCCCTTCCGCCCGAGCGAACTCGGTCGCGATCTCGTGTGCCAGGAACTTCTCGACGTCGAACATCGCGTCGTCGAGCATCTGCTGCGACACCGCAGGGTTGGCGTAGAGCTCGCCCGACGCCGGCACGATCTCGGTGAAGGTCGGCGTGTTCGTCTCCGGCCGCGCCGCCTCGAAGCCGACAAAGCCCGACGGCGTGCCGCCGCTCGCGATCAGCTTGCGGTATCCCGCGCTGCCCACCTTCACCACATTCGCGATCGCGCGAATGGGCGAGATCGAGGTCAGTGTCTCGTCGATGACGCGGTCGATCTCTTGCGGAACGGCGTAGCCGCCGATCGCATCCGACGAGGAGCCGATCGCCTTGGTCTCAAGGCCGCTCTCGATCCCGCGGCGGACATATTGGTCGATGAAGCTCGAAGCTTCTGCCGACTTGACGCCGTCGAGGACCGGCCGCTGGCCAGAGATCACGCCGCTCGCGATCTTCGCCTTCAGCTGGTCGAGCTCCGCGCGGAGCGCCGCGACGCCGTCCTCGTCATCCTCAAACGCTTCGAACGACTGCTCGAGCGCATCCGCCTTCACTTCCACCATTCCCATCTTCTCCTTTTCCTCCCCTCTCCTTCAGGGGAGGGGCAGCTCGCGACAGCGAGCGGGGTGGGGCAATCGCCCGCACGCCGCGCGCAAACAAAAAGGGCCGCGATTACTCGCGACCCTCACATTCCCGCTTTCGTCATCCCGGACTTGATCCGGGATCCACCTCCTATTTTCGACCTTGGTCCTCGAAGCACCACTTCTCGCGAAGACCCTTGGTTGTGGGGCACTTCCTGATGTGAGTGATCGGCGCAGCGTCGATCAGCTCGATGGAGATAGCTCGATCGAACACGATGACATGATCGAACATGCCCAAACCGTCGTAATTGCCTGGATACATCGTACGGCGGCCCACGAAGTCCACTCGGTACACACTTCCGTATCCCGAACGGCCCGGTCCATCCTCTAAGCGTGCAACGCCAGGCGTCTTGAAATCACATTTCCCGACAGGCTCGGCACAGAAGATCGAATACTCGTGTCCGCTTACCCAAAGCCCGCGCCATCGTTGCTGCGGCAACATCTTGTAGCAAATGCTTGTCGGCCGGCTCTCGATAACCTTCCCGCCGTCGCGTTCATATCCACATGGAACAGGCCGCCCCGGAATACCCTTCCCAGCCCTGGCGATCTGCTGATCGATTGGATCGCGATACGCCTCCGGCGGAGGTCCATAGGGCAACGGCTCCGCTTGAAGACTCGACGCGGTGCCAAGAGCAACAATAGCGAGCCACGGATACTTCATGCACCCAGTCTCAACTGATCAGCCGCGCTTTTCAACCGCATGCACCCGCGCCTTCGGCTGCATCGGGTTCGCCACCAGGCTGACCTCGACGAGGTCGAGCGCGATCAGCTCTCGGATGCCGCCCGCGGTCTTCGCCTCGCGCACGCGGTAGCCGAAGCTCAAGCCATCCACTTTCCTCGCCTCCAGCAGCCGCGAGACACGGCCATCGCCCACCGCGGCGATCACGCGCAGCCCGCGCTTGTCCTCCGACAAATGCTCGATCCGCCCGATCACGGCGCCGGCCTTGTGCTGCCACAGCAAGGGCACCTCGATCGCCCGGTTCAGCGCCTGCTCGAACGCACCCTTGCGGATCATGTCCCCACCCTTATCGGGGTGCCCGAACACCGCGGCATAGCCGGCAAACCTCACTGCAGCACCAGATCCGTCAGCCGCAGCCGCACCGCGATTCCGATCAGCAGCGCCGCCAGTGCAATCCGCACGAGCCAGCCGACCACCGCGCGCCACGCCGTCCGCTTCGCGTCGCGCCATGCGCTCAGCAATTCACGCAGTTCGTCCATGTCGCGCCGCGCTCGCTCGTCGTCGAGCCCCAGCGAGGCCAGCGCCCGCCGCGCCCCCGCCTGGCTCGATTCCTCGACCAGAGCGCGCAGCGTCACCAGGTCGACCCCGCGCCCTTCTGCCTGCGCCATGAGGCTCGCGAGCAGCGCCTCAGTCATTCGGGAACCCCAGCATGTCGCGCTTCTCCTCGTCGCTGAGGAAGCCGGCCGCCGCGACTTGCGCCCACAGCTTGGCCCTGTCTTCCGCCAGCTCGCTGATCTGGTCCTCGTCGACCTTCAGGCTCACCGGGCCCAGCCAGTCGCTCAGCATCGCTCCGAGCCCGTCAAGGACCCTCGCCGCCATCGGCAGGATGGTCTGGCGATAGAGCGCCCGCCCCGCCTCTCGCGCATTGGCATAGGTCGCATCGCCCGGCAGCCCGACCAGCACCGGGGGCACGCCGAACGCCAAAGCGATGTCCCGCGCCGCGCCTTCCTTCAGCGCCACAAAATCCATGTCCGCCGGGGTCATGCTGAGCGCCTGCCACTTGAGGCCGCCCTCGAGCAGCAGCGGCCGCCCGGCATTGCCGCTGCCGGAGAATTCCTGTGCCAGCTCGTCCTTTAAGCGCTTGAACTGCTCGGCCGACAGCACACTCCCGTCCGCCGCCTCGTAGCTCAGCGCCCCGCTCGGCCGCGCCGCATTGTCGAGCAGCGCCTTGTTCCACTTCGCCGCGCCGTTGTGCACGGTCGCCGCGGGACAAGCGGCCTCGATGCAGCCCATGCCATAATGGTCGTCGCGCGGGTGCAGCGCTTTCAAGTGCAACAGCTGCGTGCGCTGCAGCCCGTCGAAGCGTTCGATCCGCGCTGCCTGGCCCGCCGCGCGATAGAGATAGGCGACCGGCCACCCGCGCTCGTCGCTCACCACCTGCACCCGTTCGGGCCGAAGCGAGCAGAGCTCCTGCGGCTGATCGGAATCGTCGGCGATCAGCTTCACATAGGCGTTGCCGTGCAGCAGCAGGTTCGCGGCCGCCATCTCGAGCAAGCCGCCTGCCTTGACCAGCGCGACCGCTTCGCTCTCGCCATCGATCGTCAGGCTGCCGAGCATGCCGGCGACCAGCCGCACCGAACGCTGACCGACCGGGTTCTTGCGGTACACCTCCTCGAACTGCGCATGATAGGAGCGAGCGAACCCCACCTCCTGGCTGTCGCTATTCAGCCCAAGTACGGACCAACTGGGCACAAACGGCCTCGCGTCCGCCGGCGCGCTCTTGCGCCCGAACCACCACCCCATCGCTCGCTCCTAAGCTTGAGCCGCCGAGCATAAGCGGCAAAATTGCGCAGCGATTTGCTGCTTATGTCGAAGAGCCGGTGAAAGCCGGCCAGCCGGCGCCGAAGGCGACCGGACTGACGTCACGAGATTTACTCCCGTGAGGGCTCAACGACCGTGTAGATCAATTCGTGTTCGACACCTTAACGGGCTCCATTTCTTCGATCGAACGACGCAAACGTTCCGCGTTCCTTGGCGAGGAGAGCAAATGGCGCGTTTCATCCCACCCGCGATCAGCCCTCGTGAGTTTTCTCCACCACGCTCGAAGCTGACTAGTCGCCGTTCGCATGAGATGCCTGTAACACAGACCGCCGCTGTCTTTCTCCAAACGATTCGCAATTGCTCTAACTACAATCTCCGCACCCGCGGCAGCCCCGAGCGCGTCTCGCCCAGCACCGTCATCGCCCACACCATCGCGTCCGCGCGGTCCGGAGACCGGCTCGGACCCTCGTAGCCGCCGCCGGCGATCATCCCACCGAGCTCCGCCTCGAGCTCCGGAAACTCGCCCGCGAAGAACGCCTTGCCCGTCTCGAACTTGAGCGCGATCGGCTCGGCCCTGGCGCTCTTGCCCCGCGTCGCATGCACCAGCCGCACGAAGAGGCCGAGGTCGGCGGCGTTGAGAACGCTCTGCACCATCGCGCCGCCGTTGTTCGCCTCGGCGACGACCTGCGCCGTGTTCCAGCGCGCGGCGGCTGCGGCCACCCGGCTCGCCCATCCCTCGGGCGAAAGCCCGCGCACGCTCGCATCCTCGAGCACGTAGAGCGCTCCGCCGCGCGATCCCGCGACCACGATCCCGCACGCGTCCGACCCCTCGCCGGCTCCCGCCGGCGGATCGACGCCCACGACGATCCGATCAAAATCCTCCCCCAGCTTGTCTGGGGGAGGGGGACCGCCGAAGGCGGTGGAGGGGCCTTGCACCCGCGCCTTCTCGATCAGCGCACGCGGCCACAGCGCCCCCTCGACATCCTCGAGCAGCACGCCGTCGAGCTCCTGCGCGCCGATCCGGCTCCCGCCGTATGTCGCAGTCAGCACCTCGATCACTTTCTCGTCGAGGTTGATGTTGTCGCTGGTCCGCCCATGCGTGGTCACGGTCCAGCGCTCCTCCTTGATCCGTTTCAACAGCTCCATCGGCCGCGGCGTGGTGGTCGCCAGCGCCCGCGGCCGCGGTCCTCGCCGCAGCCCGAACTGGAGGTTCATCCACGCCTCGCCCGCCTCGCGCCACTTCGCCAGCTCGTCCGCCCAGGCGAAATCATGCTCGGGGCCTCGCAAGCCATCGGCACTGTCGCCCGAAAACAGTTTCGCCTCGCTGCCGTTCGGCCACTTGAGCCGCCCGATGCTCGGCTCCCAGCTGAGCTTCCGCCGATGGCGCCGTGCGACCGCGATCAGCCCGCTTACCCCTTCGACCATGATGCTCCTCGCATCGGCGATCGTCGCCCCGACCAGCGCGATCCGCACCTTCGGCCGCGCATTCGCCAGGCGGAAGATCCACTCCGCCCCTGCCCGCGTCTTGCCGAACCCACGCCCGGCAAGCATCAGCCAGGTGCGCCAGCCTTCGCCGCCGGGCGGCAGCTGGTTCTTGTGCGCCCAATGTTCGAAGTCGGCGTCGAGCGCGAGCAGCCGCTCGGCGGTGGCATTCTCGAATGCCTTATGCTGCAGCTCGGCGCTCGCATTCGCCAGCATCGCCATCTCGTGGCGCATCACCCCGTATCCGGGCTCGTTCCGCTTCCTGCTCTTCATTTCGTCTCTTCAGCCGCTGCAGCTTCTTCACCAGCCGTTCGCGGATCTCGTCGACATCCTCGGCCGGCATTTCGCACTCCGCTTCCATCGCCGTCTCGCGGTGCATCTTGAGCAGCTGCAAACCAAGCTGGTTCGGATATTCGCGCATCCGCTCTTGCGATCCGTCGCGCCTGGTGATCACTCTCTCGGTGCCGTTGAAGGCGCGCTCGAGCAGCACTGCCTCGAGCCTTTGGTAGGCGATTGCGATCATCTCCGCCCATTCGGCGCGGAACGCCGCGTCCATCTTCCGCCGGCGGTAGGCGACGGTCATCGGCACGCCGCTGCGGCGGCACGCCTCACTGACGTTGCAAGTCTCGGCGACGATGGTCAGGAACTTGCGCGCCTTGGCTTGCGACCAGTCGCGCTTCGACCGCTTCTTGAGCTGCGGCTTCTTCGCCGCGACGAGCGTCATCTGTCTCCTTCTCGCCACGCCACTTCCTTCATGTGAGCCGTCATCCCGGCCTTGAGCCGGGACCCGCCTTCTCGTCTCGAGGTCAAGCTCAGTCCCGCGGAATCGAAGATGACCGTCAGGTCAACGCCGAAATCCAGCCCAAACAAAAGGGCCGCCGCAGTTGCCTGCCCGGCCCTTCTTGAGCCCTCGACGGCCCGACTCGCAATTCTTCACTGTGCCTACCGTGTACCGAACGAGCGTGACGATGTCAAGAGCTATTTTGCCTATTTGGTTATGCTGAGCGCCCAAGCATAAGCGGAGCGGAGCGCGAAGCTTATGTCGAAGAGAGCGCGAAAGCCCGGCCAGCCTGCCGTGCAGCGGACAGGACTGACGTCACGACGGGTTTACCCCGCGTGACGGGCCTTTGATCGAGCCGCATTGGCATAGTCTCCAAATTGAGACTGCTAGAGATCTTTCCAGAACCAGATCGAATAGCCGACCGATGCTTCCTCGCCGTGAGGAAGGGCGATCTGCACCCACAAACTGCCAGAATGACCGTCGTGAAGCGGCGGGACCCACCCAAAGTCACGTATCGGGTAGGGTGAGGACAATATCAGGTGGTCCAGCGAGCAGGGATTTTCGTCCAACCCCGAACAGCGGATAATGCCTAGGGCGGATCCTTTCGGTCCCGACCAAAGAGTCAGGCGTTCGCGGCTTCCGAAGCTTCTGACATAATTTCGGCCCTTCCCTTCGGCGAACCGGTCCGACGCGATCGTCATGACATTCTTGGGCGGGACGAAGCTACTCGGGGGTGGCCCAGCGTTTGGATCGACCGGAGGTGCGGGAACTAGGGCCAAATCTTGTATTCCGAAGGCTGCGTTGTTGCTGAGCACAATTCCGTTCCCGAACGTCTCGATGAAACGCGCGCAATCTCCCGAAACGACGTAGCCGCTCTCAAGCCCCATGACCGTGAAGTTTGCGCCAGTGGGATGGATCAGCCGCATTGCTTCAGCAGCCTGCAAGCGCCGGACCTTGAACAGCTCAGGATGCCGCGAACAATAGTCTGCGGAAATGGGAGTTTTGGAGGTTGCGGTTACGTGTGCATGCGCAGCAACGGTGGACGACAAGAACATGCTGAGCGCGACAACAGCGGACATATCACTTCATTGGGACCAGAATGTGCTTCTCATCGCTATAAAATAGTGCCTTACCTTTGGTATCTCTCACTTCGATCCGATACGTCATCGGACCAGACGAGACGATCACATAAGAGTAGCGTGAGCGCTTCGCATCAGGACCAACGGGAGTGAACGTTTTGCGCTCTCTTTTGGGGCCTCTGAGTATTGACGAACAACCAGCCTGATTTTGATTGTCGCTACAGTTCACCCAAATATCGTACCACACCTTTGGATAGTGGTGGAATCGATCGTGGAACTGCTCGAACGCCCCTCGGATTCCGGATACATAGGCATAAGGGTGATCGGCGCCTAACAATATCGGGGGCTTAGCCGTACTGCCGCCGGCTGGTATGGTAAGAAGGGACAAGAGGAGGATGCCTTTCGGCATTATAATTTGCCACTTGGAACCCGGCATCAGAATGACCCACCAATGACATTATACATCTGCGGGGGCGGGTACGTAGGAAGTATCCCTCGACGCCGAAACTGTTCTCATTTCTCGCGCGCGTCAACAAGAGGCGCGACAGCCTCCATCCACAAACGTTCGCCGTTTACACTCTCGCAGCACCCTCGGTGCTACACCATCGCACCTGGCGATATCCGATGACAAAGCCCAACCCGGCCCCGCAGGACTCCGGTCCTTATGAAGACCGCCGCCTCCACCCGCGGGTCGAGGTGGCGTTGCCGGCATTTCTCCAGGCCGGTGAAACGCGCCACGCGGTCCACCTTCTCGATCTGTCGGCGGGCGGCGCGAAGCTCAAATGCGCGGCAAGCCTTTCCACCGGGACAGCGGTGACGCTCGACTGCGGGACGCTGTGCCGCACGGCAGTCGTCAGGTGGCAGACCGGCGGCGCGCTCGGCCTTTGCTTCGACAGCGAGCTGGATCCGCGCGAGATATCCGCCTTGATCGAGCGCGCCAAGTCCCTCGCGGCGTGGATGAAGGCGCGGCCCTAGGACCGCACCTCTCAGCTCAGACGATATGCTCGGAGTGGCCGTACACCAGCACGGTCATATAGCCCTCGCGGTCGGAAGCGGTCGCGCGCGGCGTGCCGGCGCTCGCCTCGAACCGTTCCGCCGCCGCGTCGTTGCAGCCATATTGCGGGGTCACCGAGCCCGAGGTCGAGACGACGTGGCAGCCCTTGACCGCGCCGTGGGCGTCGATCGCCAGCGCCATCACCCGGCCGCTGAGCAGGGTCTCGCCGGGACGCACCGCGTCGGTGTCCGGCTTGGCGCCGGGGGTGAAGCGGCGCTCGAAGGTGATCGCCGTATATTGGTCCTTGGCGCCCGACTTGGCGCCGGCGCTTTGCTTTGCGGCATCGCCGCCCTGCACGGAGCAATCCTGGGCCGCCTGCGGCTGCAGGCTGGTCTCGTAGCGGCACGAGCGGGTCGTGCCGTCGTCGGCGACGGTGACCGTCACTCGCTCCCACCAGGAGGCGTTCGAGGTCAGGGTTGCGGTTGGGTGAGCGGAGGCCGAAGCCAGGACCAAAGCAGCTATCACGCGGATCACGTCACACTCCTTCGTGCCCCGCCGCTCCGTCGGCTGAAAAGCCGATGCCACCTGATCGCGCTAACGCGCATCGCTGAGTTCGTATCCGTCCGTTCGTCGAACGGCCGTGCGCTGCACCCCGCGATGCGACGATCCGCGCTGGAGCTGCGCCCGTCCATGCCGGGGAACCTGCTTCCGAATAGCTGGCGAAGAAAGGAGCGCTTTCGGGCTGCCCCGAATAGGAACAGCGCTGCTTTGGCTCACCGCCGCGCGATCAGCCGCTCGATCGCCCGCTCGTGCTCCAGCTCGTCGCCGTAGATCGACTCCAGGTGCCGCAGCAGCGCGAGCAGCTCGCCTTGGCTCAGATGCTCGATGCCGATGAACTGGTTGCGCGCGCGGCCGGCGCGGATCAGCTCGTCGAGCTTGGCCTGGATCGCCGAGGCGTCGCGGTTCTGCGCATTCTGGATCAGGAAGACCATCAGGAAGGTGACGATCGTCGTGCCGGTGTTGATCACCAGCTGCCAGGTGTCCGACCAGTTGAACAGCGGCCCGGTCACTGCCCAGACGATGATCACCGCGACCGCCAGCACGAAAGCTGCCGGCTGCCCCGCCGCAATCGCGATCCGCGCTGAGAATCTCTCGAAGAACTTGTCCATCTGCACCCCCTTTTCAGTGGGGCGCAGCTTAACATCGGATGGAGCGTTGGTGAGGGGCCCCGGCTTCGCGCCCTGCTCAGCCGTAGTGGCCGGCATTTCTGCCTGCTCATAGAAATGGGGGCCGGCATTGCTGCCAGCCCCCACTGCGCCGAGCGAAGGATCTGCCGGTGTTCGTAACCTGGTCATTGGACCTTTCGGCCTGCCGACCCGCTCTCGATCCTGGCTCACCAGCTCAGGCGTCGCTTCCGATCAGGCATCTCTCTCTTTCGAGAAGCCCGGTTAATCTACTCGACTACGTGGCCCGAAGGCTCGCTGGTCGTTCGATCGGCCCGGCCTGGAAGGAACCGTAATTCCAACCAAAATCACCCGATGTTCCGCGGCCCTTCTTGGGATGAACCCTCTCGCGTCCCGCTTCGCTCACCAAGATTCTAAAAGAACCCCGGGAGCCGCGTCGCGCGACAGGAAGATCATCTCTTCCGGCGCCTCTTCCCGGCTGGCCCCGAAAAGAACCCGAGAGCTCTCTCCAATTGCCTGCCGGCGGAGATCGGACCTTTGGTCACCTGCCTGACCCTTCCGCGTCGTTGCCGACCCTTCAGGGGAGGCCGGGACCGCCGTCCCGATCACCTGAGCACCATGCACGCCCGTTCCGAGTCGCGGAAGCAAAAAATTTGGTAGCAAGCCTGTGGATAACGGGGATTTCGGGAACAACAATTGGAACGATTTCTCGGGACGCGCTTCGGTTGCCGTTCTGTTCCTGCTGCCCTACCTCGCCCAAGTGCCTGAATCGCCTGCATTGAGTCCCCAACCTGCTTATCTGCAGGGCCTGAACCCGCCTCAGCGGGAGGCGGTGCTCACGACGGAGGGGCCGGTCCTCGTCCTCGCCGGCGCGGGCACCGGCAAGACCGCTGCGCTCACGGCGCGCCTCGCCCACCTCATTGCGACTCGGAAGGCTTGGCCGAGCCAGATCCTCGCCGTCACCTTCACCAACAAGGCCGCCCGCGAAATGCGCGAGCGCGTGAGCTCCCTCTCCGGCGGCGCGCTCGAAGGTATGCCGTGGCTCGGCACGTTCCATTCCGTGGCCGCGCGCATGCTCCGCAGCCATGCCGAGCTGGTTGGGCTGCAGTCGAATTTCACCATTCTGGACACGAACGACCAGCTGCGGGTCCTGAAGCAGCTGATCCAGGCGTCGAACCTCGACGAGAAGCGCTGGCCCGCGCGCCAGCTCGCTAGCCTCATCGATCGCTGGAAGAACCGCGGCTGGACCCCCGCCCAGGTCGACGCAGGCGAATCCGAAGCCTTCGCCGCCGGCCGCGGCGCCGACCTTTACGCGCAATATCAGGAGCGGCTGCGCACGCTGAACGCCTGCGACTTCGGCGATCTCCTGCTCCACATGCTGGTCATCTTGCGCAAGCACCCGGATGTCCTCGGCAGCTATCGCGACCGCTTCCGCTATATCCTCGTCGACGAATATCAGGACACAAACCAGGGGCAGTATGAATGGCTGAAGCTGCTCGCCGAGCCGCGCCGCAACCTCTGCTGCGTCGGGGATGACGATCAGTCCATCTATTCCTGGCGCGGCGCCGAAGTCGCCAACATCCTTCGTTTCGAGAAGGACTTCCCGGGCGCGACGATCATCCGTCTGGAACAGAATTACCGCTCGACGTCCCATATCCTCGCCGCGGCCGACGGCCTCATCGCGCACAACGCGGGTCGTCTCGGCAAGACACTGTGGACCGACGCCGGCGACGGAGAGAAAGTCCGCGTGATCGGCGTCTGGGACGGCCCCGAAGAAGCACGCCGCATCGGCGAGGAAGCCGAGTCTCACATGCGCGCGCATCGAAGCCTCGATGACGTCGCCATCCTCGTTCGCGCACAGTTTCAGACGCGCGAGTTCGAGGAGCGCTTCATCGCGATCGGTCTGCCCTACCAGATCATCGGAGGCTTCCGCTTCTATGAGCGCGCCGAGATCCGCGACGCGATCGCCTACCTGCGGCTGATCGTCCAACCGGCCGACGATCTCGCTTTCGAACGGATCGTCAACACGCCGAAGCGCGGTCTCGGCGACAAGGCGGTGGCGACCATCCATCGGCACGCGCGCGCCACGCAGCAACCGCTTCTCCTCGCCGCGGCAACGCTTCTCGACAGCGACGAGCTCACGCCCCAGGCTCGTCGTAGCCTCGGCAATTTCGTCGCCGACGTCGCCCGCTGGCGGCAAATGACGTCCGAGCTCCCGCACCCGGAACTCGCCCGGATCCTGCTCGACGAAAGCGGCTACACGGCCATGCTTCAGGCGGACCGCTCGGCCGAAAGCGCCGGACGCCTGGAAAACCTCGCCGAACTCACGCGTGCGATGGAAGAATATGAATCGCTGGGCGCCTTCCTCGAGCACGTCAGCCTGGTCATGGACAATGACGAAGCGCGCCAGGGCGACCGCGTCACCATCATGACGATCCACGCGGCCAAGGGCCTCGAGTTTGACATCGTTTATTTGCCCGGCTGGGAGGAAGGAGTGTTCCCGTCGCAGCGGTCGCTGGACGAAGGCGGCCTCGCCAGCCTCGAGGAGGAGCGCCGGCTCGCATATGTCGCGATCACCCGCGCCCGCCGCCGTGCAACGATCATGCACGCGGCCAACCGCCGTATCTACGGGCAATGGAGCAGCTCGATCCCCAGCCGCTTTCTCGCCGAGCTGCCGGACGCGCATATCCAGCAGGAAACCACGATGACGGGCGGCGAGAGCCTGTGGCGCGCGCAATGGTCGGAGCGGTCCGATCCATTCGCTCACCTTGGTCCGGCTCAGTCGATGCGGGCCAGCACGCGCGGGCCCGGCTGGCAGCGTGCGAGCCGCGGCAACTTCAACCCCGAGCCGCAGCGCGTGATCGAAGCCCGAGCATCGGCCATCAGCCTTGGCAATGAAGGCCGCAGCGATCTTTCGCTCGGACAGCGCGTGTTTCACGGCAAGTTCGGCTACGGAACTATTGCGGCCATTGAAGGCAACAAGCTCGAAATCGATTTCGAGCATGCCGGCCGTAAGAAAGTCCTCGACAGCTTCGTCAGCGCCGGCTGATCGAACACGCAGACGTTTGGTCGAACAGCAATTGGTGGGCGACTCCCGGCCGCCGTATCCGCTGGACGGGGAGAACGCCATGAAACTGCTCATCGCCTTCGCCGCGGGGCTGATTGCCGCTCCGCTCCTCTTTGCGCTTTCGGCTGTCGCGGGCCGGTTGCCGAGCAACGCCACCGCAGCGCCGCCAGGCTGGGAAAGCGCTGTCGGCATGCGCGCGCTGGACGCATCTCTCGAACGTCGCGCCAACCGCCTGAAGAATCCGATCGCAACCAACGACAAGGCCGCGCTTGCGGCTGGTCAAAAGCTCTACGCGGACAATTGCGCCGGTTGTCACGGTAGCCGCTCCGGTCCCAGCACATGGGGCGCCAACGGTTTCTATCCGCGCGTGCCGCAATTCTGGCAGGAAGGCGCCGACGTCAGCGCCGAAGAAGCCTACGCCGCCGTGCATGACGGCATCCGCTATTCCGGCATGGGTGCCTGGCGTGATCTGATGAAGGATGACGACATCTGGAAGGTGGCAAACTTCGTCTCCCGCATCAAAGGGCCTGAAGGAAAGATGAAAGCCGCGCGCTGATCAGCGCTTGCGAACGAGAGTGCGAACCCAGGGGATGATTGAAGTCCAGCTCAGCTCTTCGAATAGTTCGATGCCGCAAAGATTGCCTCTACCCCACATCACCTCTCCGGCCGGGATGTTGAGGCCATCAACGAAGACTGAAACATAAGACCCGGATGAAGGCAGATCGTCGCCCTCGAGCTGCAGCCCGTGCGCCGAGATGTTCCGCAGCACTGCCGGGCGAAAATTCCCGCCACATTTGAGGTGAGCCGTTGCGCGGACCTCGAGGCGCGGCATGGTCCGACGTTCGCGGGTCTGGCTGACGAGCTGGCGGTTGAGCAGCGCCACGACGTCGATCGAGTCATCGAAGCGAACTCCGATTTCGCCGCGTCCCGTCCACGCGATTTTTCCCGCCGGTCGCTGACCCGTGGCGATTTCGACGGAGACGCGTTCCCCGAGAGGGGGGACAAGGTCGCTGCCGATCGTTGCACCAAGCGCCGAAATCTTGCGGATTTCGCAGTCCACCCGGACGCCTGAACGGTAGAAGGCCGCTGCGTCGAACGGTCCCTTGTCGAGCATTGACGCAGGCTCGCTGGGCCATGGGAGGCGGTCTCCCACGACAACCGTTGTGACCGAAGGGGCGTCAGCCATTCATCGATTTTCCGCGCGGTGATGCCGGAAAGCTTGGCCTTGCAGGCCTAACAAGTCGCTAACGCCGTGCGGGGCGGCCCGTCCTTTCAGGCGGGCCGCCTGCATTGGCTACTGCTTTGTCGCAGCCGACGTGGTCGTCGATCCGTCCAGCTTGTTCTCGTCCTTGAAGCTGAGCTTGCCGTCGGCCCCGACCGTCATGGTGATCACGTCTGTGACCTTGCCCTGGCGCTTGTCGGTTTCCTGATAGCTTCCCGGGCCGAGCTTCTTCACGGAAGCGGTCGTGCCGCCGATGTCGCCCTTGATGGGAGTTTCGGTGCCGTCGAGCTTGGCATCGTAACTTTGGCCGGCAGGCGTGCTCACATGAAGCATGTCGTTGTCGGCGGCAAATGTCACCGTGAGGCCTTCCTCGGACACATTCGACGGCGGTTGCCCCTTCCAGGATCCAGAAATGGCATGCGCTCCGGCTGGAGCTGGTGCTGCCCTGGTCTCAGTATAAGTACCGGTGACCGGCTTCGTCCCCGACGTATCCGTGAAGTTCACCGTCAGCGTGTTGCCGTCCGGCGAAACGCTGAATTTCTGCACATATGTCGTCTTTCCGCCCTTTTGATTGGTGCGTGTGACATTGTGGTCATCATCGACCTTGACCGACATATGGTCCGCGTACGGTCGATCGACCGGATGGAACGCGCCGTCCGCGGCAACCGCGATCGCTGGAGTGCAGGTCGGGCAGGAGAATTGCCCGGCTTTAAGCAGGAGCTCGTCCGGACGCGCATCGATCTTGATCGAAGCAAGGTCGGTCTTCCAGGTGCCATTGATCGGATCTGCACCTTGGGCGGTCGTGGGAGCGGCTGCGTTCCCCGACGCATTATCGCTCGTTGTTTGTTTGCACCCCGCCAACGAAATCAATGAGGCAGCGGCCAGCGCCGCAGTGATCGTCTTTCGCATCGCAAAGTCCCCTTCAGTCCATGGATGCTGGCGCCGCCGTCCTTCCCCCCTCGGTGTCGTCAGGCCGGCGAGCTAATCACCACCAACAGCAATAGGCAATAGAGTTCATTAAACGGTGAGTTAACGAAGCGCGGTGCGCTAAACTTCCTTCTTGACCTGCGCATGGTTGAGCAGGGCCACGAATACCACGCCGCCAATCGAATTTCCGATGAAGGCTGGAACAAGGAAGCCGAGCAAGTAGCCGCTCCACGAGATTGCGCCGTGCATTGCCGCAAAGGCGGCTTCGGCCGAGCCCGCGATCACGTGGCTGAACTCCGCCACGGCAATGAGCCACGTCACTGCAACGATCACGAGGAACTTGGCCGATGCCGCGGCGGGCATGAGCCATACCATCAGCGCGATGAGCCACCCGGCGAAAACGGCTTTCAGCAGCACCAGCACAAAACCCGGCTCCACGGCTTTGCTGCCGAGGTGCGAGAATGCTTCGACGTCGGCCGGCTTGAACAGGTCGGGGATCGAGGCCGCGGCGGCGAACAGCAGCGTCGCCAATATGTTCGCTGCGAAGACGATCACCCAGTAGCGAGCGACATCGCCAATTCCGTGGGTCCGGTGCAGCACCGGGAGCATGACGGTCAGCGTTGTTTCGGTGAACAGTTGCTGGCGGCCCATAGTGACGAACAGGAAGCCGAGGCTGTAGCCGAAGCTCGCGACCAGCTCGCGCCAGGGAGCATCTGGGAGTCGTGTTTGCAGCAGCCCCTGCCCGATCATCGAGCAACCCATGGTCAGCCCTGCCGCGAGTCCCGACCAGGCGATCGAGGACGACGGCCGCTCCAGCTCCTCGGTGCCCTCGAGACGTATGGCTTCGTGCACGACCTTCGCGGTGGTGCTCGACCGGTCGTCCGCTTCCTCGATCTCGCGATTGGAAAGCGGCGACTGGCGCTTCTCGTGCTCCAGCAATTGTTCGCGATCGGACATGGCCGATTCTCAACGCGGCCACAGCTGGCAAGCTCCAACAGCCATAGCTACAGGAGGGGTCATGGCTGGGGCAGCTCAATTCGCAATGCGCGACAATCCCGAGAAGCACCGCTTCGAGGTGGACCTCGGGGATGACAGCCTGGCGCTCGCCGAGTACAACCTCATTCACGGCAAGATCGTCTTCACCCACACTGAAGTGCCACGGACGCATGAAGGTGAGGGCATCGGTTCGGCGCTGGTCCGCTTCGCTCTTGCCGCGGCGCGAGAGCGCGGGCTGCAGGTGGTTCCGATCTGTCCTTTCGTCGCGGCTTACATCAAGAAACACGTGGAAGAGCAGGACCTGCTCGACCCCTCGTACCGCCGCGCACTTGCCCTCGAATAAAATGTCGCTCGCCGCCCGCTGAAGCGCGGAAACGACAATCGCCGGGGAACCCGACTCGGCGCACGTGCATTTTCGGGACAAAAGTCAACAACAAAATTCAGGTGTGAAATGAAGCATTTGGCCCTTGTGCTCGCGCTGGCGGGCATGTGTACCCTCGACCTCGCGGCGGCGTCTCCTGCGTTCGCGTTGGAGACCCCTGAAGCGAAAATGGAAGCAAGCGATGCCGCCAGCCAGGCGCGCATCGACATGGTCGACGCCTTTGGCGACAAGACGCTGCGCCCCGGACAATATGTCTGGCGCGACGTGCCGGATGCCGCCGGTCAGGAACGTGTGGTGGTCAGCCTTTCGGATCAACTCGCCTATCTCTACCGCGGTGACAGTCTCGTCGCCGTTTCAACTATCTCCACCGGCCGGGACGACAAACCGAGCCCGACGGGCGTCTTTGCGGTGCTCGACAAAAAACCCTTCTATCGCTCGAAGAAGTACGACAACGCGCCGATGCCCTGGATGCAGCGCATCGACCAATATGGCATTGCGCTGCACGCCGGCTTTAACCCCGGCTATCCCGCATCGCATGGCTGCATTCGGCTGCCGAGCGCCTTCGCCAAGAAGCTCTATTCGGTCACGGACGTAGGCACGCCGGTCTATATCGGCGTGTGACATGCCGTGGACCGCGCCACGTAACCGGCGCGGCCCCAATTGCGCTCGCGGCATGGTGCACCGCAGCGACTCGGTACCCAAGCATGAATTGTCCCCCCCCCCGAAACAAACATCTTGGCTTGTCAATAAGATTTTGAACCTGAGCGGCATTCCCGCGTTTTGGGCTCAAAGGCTTCAACAGCCTAAACATTTTAGAGGTTTCTGACGTGAAGTTCCGGATTCTTACCGGCGTCGCGTGCGCGGCGCTGATGGGCCTTGCTTTGCCAGCACAAGCGGCGACCAGCCCCGAGCTACCCACTGCCGCCTATGATTTCGCTGCCGACCAGGCGGTGAGCAACTTCTATGCTTCGCGCCATGGTGCGCCGCTGTGGCTCGGCAACGCCGCCGCTACTGGCCAGCTGCTGAACGACCTGCAGCGCGCGTCGCTGGACGGAATGCCGGCCGGCCCGGCGATTGCCGCCCAGGCGCAGGCGTTGCTCGCCCGCGCCCAAGCCGGTGATCCTGCCGCGCGCGCATCCGCGGAGCGGCTGCTGTCGTCTGCCTGGGTGCAATACGTGCAGGCGCTGCAGACCCCGCCCGCCGGGATGACCTATGCCGACCAATGGGTTAAGCCCCGGCGGGATTCAGCTGCCGCCATTCTGGCGAAGGCTGCCGCCGCGCCTTCGCTGGCCGCCTACGTGCGCGACACTTCGCAGGTAAACCCGCTCTATGCCGAGCTCCGCGACGCCGCTTGGATCGCGATGAAATCGAACGACGGCCAGCTCGACCCCCGTGTGCTCGCCAGCCTCGACCGGGTGCGCGACATCCCGCCCGAGGGCCGTTACGTCATCGTGGATACGGCCGGCGCCCGTCTCTACATGATCGAGGACGGACGTGTCGCCGATTCCATGAAGGTCATCGTCGGCAAGTCGGATGAGTCGACGCAGACGCCGATGCTCGCCAGCACGATTTATTATGCGACGCTCAACCCGTACTGGCATGTGTCGGGCGAGATGGTCCGCTCCCTCATCGCACGCAACGTGCTCGACGAAGGCCTCGGCTACCTCTCTCGGCAAGGCTACCAGGTGCTCGCCGCCGACGGCTCGCGCCAGGTACTCGATCCGACGACCGTCGACTGGCATGCCGTTGCCGGCGGGCGCCAGAACGTCCTCGTCCGCCAATTGCCCGGACCGCGCAACTCGATGGGCCGAATCAAAATCGGCTTTCCCAACAGCTCGGATATCTATCTGCACGATACACCGAACAAGGATCTGTTTGCGCAGGACGACCGGACGCTGAGCCACGGCTGCATTCGTCTGCAGGACGCCGAGCGGCTGGGGCGCTGGCTGATGGGCCGCGAGCCGCAGGCGGCGACGAACGATCCGGAGCAGAATGTGCTGCTGCCAAGCCCGGTTCCCATCTACGTGACCTACCTGACGGCGCAGGCGAACGGCGGCCAGATCAGCTTCGTGGACGATATCTACGGGCGCGATACCCAGGTCGCAGCGCTGCGATAGCGCTCACGCTGCTCGTGACCCTCGAGAACAAGCGCAGTCTAGATTGCGTTGACCGCGTCGTTCTCACTGCTCAGGCCGTCGAACTGGGCGGCTCGGCTGGCGTGCAGATCGGCTAGTTCCTCGTGCCGGCGGCGGACGTCCGGATCCGAGGCGAGCTCAGCCTGGGATCGGCAATGCCGCTCGCGTTCGCGGTGGAAATCAAGGTCGTCGTCGCTCATTACATCGCCCCTGGCTCGTACAAGCGGCAGCTTCTTTTCGGGGCTGTCAGGAGCGCAACGCCTGTAGTGAACTAGAGACGCTCCCGCGCACCCTTTACCATGGGTAAGGGCGCGCGGCCAAAAACGGCGGGAAAGCGCCGCTGCGTCGGCCCTAATTTCTTGTTTTCGACCTATATCGAGTCGTCAGATGGACACTTCGTCCATCGTCTTGAGCTCGGGCTCCGGAACGCCGTCGGCCTTATATTCTTTCATCAGCTCCTGCTTGCGTGCCGCGAGCTGCTCGCCGAGCGCCTTGGTATCGATGTCGGCCTTGCGCACCTCGGGGAATAGCTCGTCTTCCTCTTCCTTGACGTGATGGTCGATCTGTTCGCCCAGCACCTGCACCTTGGCGTCGAAGAAGTCGTCGCTCTCGCCGTTGCCTGCTTCGATCTCGGCCATCAGCAGCTTCGCCGCGTCATGCTCGACATAGGCCTCTTTCAGCATGTCCTCGTCGATCTTGCCCTTGCACGCGGGGTAAAAAATCTCTTCTTCGATCATGGTGTGGATCGTCAGCTCCAGGCTGATCTGGCGCGCCAGCTTCTCCTTGCGGCCCTCGCCCTTCGCACTCTCATAATCCTTGAACAGTTTCTCAACCTTGCGATGGTCTTCCTTGAGCAGCGCAAGTGCGTCCTGGGTCTTGGTCTCAGCCATGGGTCGTTCCTCCCGTTGATCGGGAGACGAAACCAACGTGGCGACTTGGATGTTCCTCCTGGGTATGCGTCACGAAACAGTTACGATTCCCAAGGGCATCGACTGGAAGGGTCTTGGCTACCTCATCTCGATCGTCAGCGTGTTCTTCCTCGGCGCGATCGCCTGGCCGAAGTCGGAAGATCCGTGGTGGCACCTGCCCGCGCTCGTCGTCGGCATGGCGGCGTCAATCCTTGGCATGGCCTGCCGCTACAAAGCGCACCTCGACCAGCAGCGTGAGCTCAGGAAAACGAAGGCCGAGGCGCAAAGCCGTTAGGACGGCCCCCCAGCGTCCGGCTCGGAATCCGCCGCTGCGATCGCTTGCGCCGGACTCTTGTTGAGCTCCATCCAGTCGCGGAACGGCAGGTGATAGACCATGTCCATCACCTCGAATTCCAGCCCGCCCGGCTGCCATGTGTCGCTGTTCCACAGAGCGACCACGCCGCTTTTCTTCTCCGGGTCGAACAGGATCATTGAGCGGTAACCGCGGATGCCGCCCCGGTGCCCGATGATGCGGTGCCCGGCATAATCATAGCTTCGCCAGCCGTATCCGTACCAGGCCGTGCCGACGCGCTCGAGGAACTTGCGGAGGCGCCCCCGCTCAGTCGGCGTGACGACGTACGGCGCATGGATGGTATCGAGCACCCTGGCGTCCAGCACATCGGGCATTTCGCCCATCTGCGCTTCCATCCACAACGCCATGTCCTTGATGTTGCTGTTGATGCCCGCGGCCCCAGGGACCTTGTAATAAGTATCCACGATTGGCTCGGGTCGCTTGCCGGCGCTGTGCGGCTTGGCCCAGCTGCGGTTCGACTGAAGCCCCGCCATCGACACGCTGCCGCTCGACATACCGATCGGGTTGAACAGGTACCGCCTGACCGCCTGCTCGTATGGGCTGTGAGTGACCCGCGACACCATTTCGCTCGACGCGTCGTAGGCGACGTTCTGGTATGACCAGCAGGTGCCGGGCGGGCACGTCGGACTTAACTGATTGAGGCTCGCGCGAAGAAGGCTCGGGTCCTGCCCTTCTTCGAGCTTGTTGTCGTAGGCGTTGCGATAGAGGCCAAGGCGATGCGACAGCAGGTCGCCGACCGTCGCTTTATACTCGTTGCCGGCCGGCAGCTTGAGGTCCGGCGCATAATTGGCGACCGGCGCGCCGAGATTGATCTTGCCCTGTTCGGCCAGCTTGGCGACCATCGTTGCCGCAACGCCCTTCGACGTCGAAGCCCAGCGGAACACCGTTTCGGGAGTCACTCGGTCGCCCGAACCGGCAAGCGTCTCACCATAACCCTGCAGGAAGGTGATCCGCCCGTTCTCGACGATCCCCACCGCGAGGCCGACCATCGCGGGCTTGGTCATCAACTGCTTGAGGCGGGCGTCGAGCAGCCGGTAGTCGATGTCCTTCCGCGACGAAGGAGAGAGGGTTGCAAGCTTCAGATTGGCCGCGGTCGGGCCTTGCGCGGCATCCTTCGAGGCCTGGTGCGGCCGCATCGCTAGCAGCGATGCGCCCATCACGAAGACGAACGCGCCGAGGCCAAGCTTTTGCGCCTTTTGCAAAATCACGTTTCTCCCCACCCCGGACATAGCTGTGACCGTGGGGCTTCGCGCTCTCAACGCTCGGGTTAACGCACTTGCGACGAAGCGACTCTGCCGCGCGACGAACGCTCGCGCCGCTGGCCTTAAACGCACGGCTCGCCTAAACGCGCCGCATGCAATTCCTGAAGACCCTGTTCTGGGTCCTGGTCGCGGTGGTGGTTGTCTTGTTCGCCAGCCGAAACTGGTCGGACGTGACCCTCAACCTGTGGAGCGACATCCAGGCCGACATCAAGCTGCCTGTGCTTCTGCTGATCGCATTCCTGATCGGGTTCCTCCCGACGTGGGTCATCCTACGCGCCCGCATCTGGTCGCATCGTCGGCGGATCGATGCGATGGAGCGGAACCGGCTCGCTTCGCTTCCGACGGAGCCCGCCGCAGAAGAAGGGGAGCCAAGCATTTGAAGCCGATCTTCGTTGCCATCGACACGCCTGATCTCCGGCGCGCCGCCGAGATTGCGGAAGCGGTTCGCGATTACGCCGGTGGAGTGAAGCTGGGCCTCGAGTTCTTCTCGGCGCAGGGGCCTGAGGGAGTGCGCCGGATCGCGGAGCTCGGCTTGCCGATATTTCTTGACGTGAAGCTCCACGACATTCCCAACACGGTGGCCAAGGCGGTCGCCGCGCTGACGCCGCTGGAACCGGCCATCCTCACGGTCCACGCGGACGGCGGCCGCGAGATGCTGCTGGCGGCAAAGCGCGCGGCCTCACCGTCGACGAAAGTCGTGGCCGTCACATTGCTCACAAGCCTCGATGCGGGTGATCTCAGCGATCTTGGCATCCAACGGTCTCCGGCCGATCAGGTGGCGCACCTTGCCTGGATGGCGCGGGACTCCGGCGTTGACGGTATCGTCTGCTCGGGGGCGGAGGTGCGGGAGGCCAAATCTGCATGGCCCAACGGTTTTTTCGTCGTTCCCGGAATCAGGCCCGCGGGTGCCGACATCGCCGACCAGAAGCGGGTCGTAACCCCCGCGCGGGCGCTCGCCGACGGAGCGTCGGTGCTCGTCATCGGGCGGCCGATCACAGCGGCGCCCGATGCTGCCCTTGCGATCATGGACATTGCCGCCGGACTTTCCCAAATGCCCGCCGATGCAAGGATCTGATCGATGAGCTGGTTGAGCCGAGTGCGCAGCGGCATCCCCTTTCTGCCCAAGCGGCAGACCGCCGAGAATTTGTGGCACAAATGTTTGAAGTGCGGGACGATGGTCTTCGTCAAGGAATGGGAGGAGAATTACAGCGTCTGCCCGCGCTGCAACTTCCACGATCGCATCGGCCCGACGAAGCGGTTCGAGCAGTTGTTCGATGCCGCGCAATATGAACTGCTGCCTGCCCCCGAGGTCCGCGAGGACCCGCTGAGGTTCCGCGATACGAAGCGGTACACCGACCGGCTGAAGACAGCGCGCACCGCCAATGGAGAACGCGACGCATTGGTGAACGCGCGCGGCAGGCTCGACGGCCACAAGGTCATCATCGGCGTGCAGGATTTCGGTTTCATGGGCGGCTCGATGGGCATCGCGGTCGGCGCAGCTTTCGTCGCGGGCGTTCGTGCCGCGATCGCCGATCGCGTCCCCTACATCCTGTTCACCGCCGCCGGGGGAGCGCGCATGCAGGAAGGCATCCTGAGCCTGATGCAGATGCCGCGCACGACGGTTGCGCTCGCCGAACTCCGCGAAGCCGGCCTCCCGTACATCGTCGTCCTTACGGACCCGACGACGGGCGGTGTGACGGCCTCCTACGCGATGCTCGGAGACGTGCAGCTCGCCGAGCCGGGCGCGCTGATCGGGTTCGCTGGACAGCGGGTGATCGAGCAGACCATCCGCGAGAAGCTGCCCGAAGGATTCCAGCGCGCCGAATATCTCCTGGAGCACGGCATGATCGACATGGTCGTGTCCCGCGGCGACCTGAAAGAGAAGCTCGCGCTGCTCGTTGCCTACCTCGCACCGGAGGCGAAGAAGGCCGCTTGATGGCCGATTTCGCCCGATCGGCTGACCCAGGCGTCCAGGAGCAGCTCGACCGCCTCTCGAAGCTCTCGCCCGCCGGCGACCGCCTCGGGTTGGAGCGAATTTCTACCGTCCTCGATCGCCTCGGGCGGCCGCAGGACCGGCTCCCGCCCGTGTTCCACGTCGCGGGCACGAACGGGAAGGGCTCGACGGTTGCCTTCCTCCGTGCCGCGCTCGAAGCGAGCGGCCACAAAGTCCATGTTTTCACCAGCCCGCATCTCGTGCGCTTCAACGAGCGCATTCGCATCGCGGGCCGCCTCGTCGACGACGAGACACTCGCCGCGCTGCTCGCCGAGGTGCTGGATGCCGGCAAAGGTGTGGAACCGAGCTTTTTCGAGGTGGCGACCGCAGCGGCGATCCTGGCCTTCGCGCGAACGCCGGCGGACGCGTGCATCCTCGAAGTCGGCCTTGGGGGTCGCCTCGACGCGACCAACGTGGTTGAGCAACCGCTGGTAACCGGCATCGCCAACCTCGCGCTCGATCACCAGCAATTCCTCGGGCATGGGCTCACCGGTATCGCCGCAGAGAAGGCTGCGATCGCCAAGCGCGGCGTCCCACTCGTCACCCAGCTCTACGCGCCCGCTGTGGCTCGCCGCGTGCAGGCCGTCGCCGACGCAAAAAACGCCGATTGGCTGCCGCGCGGCCGCGGATGGGACGCGATCGTGCGTCACGGCCGCATCAAGTATCGAGACGCCCACGGGCGGCTTGAGCTACCGCAGCCCAGGCTGCCGGGACGTCACCAGGCAATGAATGCAGCGCTGGCGGTCGCCATGCTCCGTCACCAGGACAAGCTGCGCGTGCCGCTGTCAGCGCTAACAGCCGCGATGGGCTGGGCGGACTGGCCCGCTCGTCTTCAGCGACTCGCGCCTGGGCCATTGGTCGGCAATCGGGAGGTTTGGCTCGACGGCGGCCACAACCCATCGGCGGCGCGCCAGATCGCGATTTGGGCGACGCGGGAATTCACGGACGGCAGGCCACTGCACCTGGTCTTCGCCAGCCTGGCAACAAAAGACCCCGCAGGCATGCTCGAGCCGTTCAGGAATCTCGCAGCACACGTTCATTCGGTACCGATCCCGGATCACAGCTGCTTCTCGCCCGACGATCTCGTGGACATTGCGACGGAGCTCGGTCTTGCTGCCGACGCTCACGATGGCGTCGAGGAGGCTCTTACGAATACGCCCGCTGACGCGCGCGTCCTCGTCTTTGGATCGCTCTATCTGGCCGGCACGGTACTCGCCGCGAACGCGCAGCTGCCGACCTAGGCCTTAGCGGGGGCGACCTTCGGAGCGGTGTCTGCCTCGGCCTTTGAGCGCCGTTCCTGGGAGGACACGCGCCACCATTCGAGGAGCACGAAGAAGACGGCGACGAAGCCAATTGCCGCCGTCCACCGGAATACCAGCGCATATCCATATTTATCGAACGCTTCGCCCGCGACGCCGCGGCCGAGCGATCCGACGAGGAAGGTCAGCGATGACAGAAGTGCGTACTGAACAGCCGTGAATTTCTTGCTGATGATGCCGGAAAGATAGGCCACGAACGCCGTCAGCGCGATGCCGATGAACACATTGTCGCAGAAGATCGCGACGAGGAGGCGGATCATCCGTTCGTCGAGACCGAAGATCGAACCGAGGACATCCAGGCGCAGCAGATGCGATACGCGATCGATGTTGGGGCCGCCATCGGCAAGGTCGGCGAACACGAGATTGCCAAGCGGAGTGAGGGCTGCTCCGAGAAGCACGGTGGGAAAACGGCCGATCTTCGCGAAAAGGTAGCCGCCCAGGCTGATTCCCACCATCGTCATGATGATGCCGAAAATCTTCGACGCGAACGCGACCTCGTCCTTCGTGTAATGGAGGAAATCCAGATAGAACGGGTAAGCGAAGGCCGACCAGATGTTGTAGCAAAGCGCATAGGTAAGAATGAAGCCGATGATGATGAGCACACCCCAGCGAAGACGCTCGGACAGCTCGGCCAGCGGGGAGACCAGCGCTCCGTAAATGTGGTTCATCACGGCACGGCCACCGTAGGCATTCTGGTGAGCCTCGTGCTGAACACCCCGCCCGTGCGCTTTCAGCCAGTTGACCGTGGCCGCGACGACCAACGGCACGAAGACGGTGGCGACGATGATCCACGGACCGACGTGCGTCGTGAAGTCGGCAACCGACGGGGGCTTGGTACCGGCTTGCTGCGCGGCAAGCATCGCGGCCATGAAGTTGCCGAGCGTGATTACCGCCCACAGCCAGCAGATGCCGACGATGGCGAGCACGCCGAGCCTGACGGAAGCGCTGATCTCACCTCGCTGCTCGAGCGCATGCTCGATGACATTCTTGGGCGGCCGCTCGGTGTCCGGCGCGGTGATCGCAACGATCATCACCACCAACACCAGCGCAGCCATCAGCCAATAGACAACACCCCACGGCATTCGTGCGGCGAGGATCAGCGCGATCGCCCCGCCGATGATGGACGCAATTCGATAGCCGAATTGATAAACGGCGGAGAGCAGCTCAACCGTGGTGCGCTCGTCGGCAACGTCGATGCGCCACGCATCCACGGCAATGTCCTGAGTCGCCGAAGCGAACGCCCCGATAACCGCGAAGATCGCGAACCAGCCGATGCTTGCAGCCGGGTCGGTCGCGCCGAGGCCGACGAAGGAGGCGATCAGTCCCGCCTGGCACAAGGCGATCCAGCTCGTCCGGCGGCCGAGCACCGGCAGCCTGACCCGGTCGACGAGCGGCGACCACAGGAACTTGAACGCATAGGCAAGGCCGATCCACGAAAGCACGCCGATCGTTGCGAGATTTATCTTGGCATCGCCGAGCCACGCGTTCAGCGTTCCGATCAGCAGCGCGAACGGCAGGCCTGAGGAAAAGCCAAACGCAAGCATGGTTGCCGCCTTGCGCGTCGCCAACGCCGCTTTGAGCAGCCTCCATCCCTTGGGTCGCTCGCCTGCCATTGGTTCCCCTCCCTGGCTCCTGCACTTCGAACTTAGCCAGCTTTCACGGCGTGCCTAGCCCCGCGATGAACAGGGTCACTTCGCTTGGTCGATCGCGATGAACAGCTCGAGGCCCTTGGGCGCTTTGACCTTCTCGCCTTGCAGGTGGCGGTCGACGCACTCGATCGCCTTCGTCAGCTGGCGCTCGGTATAGGGCTTCATCAGGCAGCCGACGGCGATCTCACCTGCACCCGGATAGGCGTGCCCCGTGGCGAACAGGGTCGGAACGCCGCGCTCCCTGGCCTGCTTGGCCAGCTGAATGCCGGTCTGCTGCTTGCGCAGCCGGACGTCGCTCAAGATGAGGTGGATCTCCTCGCGCTCAAGCACGCCGAGCGCCTCGTCGAGATCGTCGACCGTCGCGACGATCTCGTAGCCCGCATCGCCCAGGATGTTTTCATTGTCGAACGCGGTCAGCGGTTCATCCTCGACGATGAGGATGCGCTTGACGACCTGCTTACGCTTCCCGAACAGCATCTCGTTCCCGAACCATGACTACGCCACCGCAACGAACGAAGGGCAAACCGGTGCCCCGCAGGCGCGGCAATCCGCGCCACGCCGTGACCGCGGCGCCACAGCCTCGCGAGGGCGGCTCGCAACGCATCGCAAAGCTGCTCGCGCGCGCCGGAATCGCCTCTCGCCGCGAGGTCGAGCGGATGATCGCCGAAGGCCGCGTCGCACGCAACGGCGAGAAGCTCACCACGCCGGCGACTTTGCTCCAGGATCTCCAGGGCGTGACGGTCGACGGCAAGCCGGTCCGCGCTGCTGCGGCAACACGATTGTTCCGCTTCTACAAGCCCCAGGGCGCGATCACCGCCGCTCGCGATCCCAAGGGCAGGCCGACCATCTACGACCGCCTCCCCGCCGGCCTGCCGCGCCTCATGCCGGTCGGCCGCCTCGACTTCATGACCGAGGGTCTGCTGCTGCTCACCAACGACGGCGAGCTCAAGCGGCAGCTCGAGCTTCCGCGCAGCGGCGTCGTCCGAACCTACCGCGCCCGGGCCTACGGTCAGGTGACTCAGCCCCAGCTCGAAGCGCTCGCCGAGGGCGTCACCATCGAGGGCATCCATTATGGCTCGATCAACGCCAATCTCGAACGCCGCACCGGCAGCAATTGCTGGGTCGAGATGAGCCTTACCGAAGGCAAAAACCGCGAGGTTCGCCGAGTGCTTGCGCACCTCGGCCTGCAGGTCTCCCGCCTGATCCGCACCGCCTACGGGCCGCTGACGCTGGAAGCTCTCGGCCCGGGCGACGTCGACGAAGTACCGGAGGGTACGCTCGACGCCTTCCGCAGATCGCTCAAATGAGGATTATTGCCGGGAAGTGGCGCGGGCGCGTGATTGAAGCGCCGCCCGGCCTCGCGACGCGGCCGACCGCAGACCGCGCCCGCGAGACGCTCTTTTCGATGCTCGCCAGCCGCCTCGGGAGCTTCGAGGACTTGCGCGTTGCTGACCTTTTCGCGGGAAGCGGCGCGCTTGGTTTCGAGGCGCTGTCGCGCGGCGCGGGGCACATCACATTCGTCGAGAGCGACGCGAATGCGACCACGGCAATCCGCCGCAATGCGGAAAAGCTCGGCGCGTCAGTCCAGGTCGTGACCCGTTCTGCCCTCGCGCTGCCCCGATCCGAGCCGTTCGATCTCATTTTGGCCGACCCGCCTTATGCGTCGGGTTCGGGAACTGCAGCCGTGCAGTCGGTCCTGAAAGCGGGATGGCTCGGGTTGGGCGGCTGGATGAGCGTCGAGACAGCGCGCGGCGACGCAGTCGATCCGGCAGAGCTCAACTTGGAAGCGGCGCGTGACGTCGGCCGGGCGCGGCTTACGCTCTTGCGCCGCTCTTAGACTTTGCAGCCTTTTTGATCTCGTCGATCTCGGTTCCGAGCCGACGCCCCACGGCGGCCGCCGCAGCCTTCCCGGCTTCCTTCACCGCTTTGCCTGCACGCTTGCCGCGGCTTCCGCTGGCGCTGGTAAACCCCTGTTCCGCAAGCGCGGCAAGCGCCGCCGTCGCGGCAACGGCCACCAGCTCCGCGACGAGCGGGCTCTGCAGCAGCTTGATGAAGGCGTCGCCCATGTTCGTGTCGCTCGACCGGCGGTCGCCCCCACTGCGTCGGTCGCTGCTGCGCCGCTCCGCGAGCGCGGTCGATTTCGATCCGCTTTTGCTTGAACTGCCTGAACGGCTCTTGCTTGTCGCTTTCTTGGCCATTGCTCGGCTCTCCTCATTGTCGGCTTAACAGCTTAACTCACGCGACGCATCGCTGTTTCGCGCCCTACTGTATTGACACGATAATACACTAAGCGCTATCGCCGGACGAAACAGGAGGATGGGCATGTACTCACAGCAAGACCTGGACGACGCGGTAGCGTCAGGCGTGATTACCGCCGATGCGGCCGCGGCGCTTCGCGCGCACATCGAAGCGCAACGCTCGACAGCGATTCCGGACGAGGAACAATTCCGCCTGATCACCGGCTTCAACGACATCTTCGTATCCATTGCGGCGGCGATCCTCCTGTTCGCCGTGGGCTGGATCGGTCAGAGCATCGGCCAGGCAGCGGGCGTCACCATCGACCCGCGCGGGCCGACGTTCGTCGCCCCGCTCTTTGTCGCTACCACCTCCTGGGGGCTGGCGCTTTATTTCACCGCGCGCCGACGGATGGCGCTTCCTTCGATCCTGCTCCTGCTCGCCTTTGTCGGCGGCGTGTTTGCCACCGCCATGTTCGCGCTGATCCTTGGCGTCGGGCCTGACAATGTCGACGGCAACGACAAGCTCGGCGGGGTTCTCGCCGCGATTTCGGCCGCGATCGCCGGGGGTGCGGCCTGGCTGCACTGGCGCCGCTTCCAGGTTCCGATCACCGTTGCAGCCGGCGCTGCCGCAGTTGCGGGCATTGTTGTTGGCCTTTTGATCGCCGGCCTTGGCGGCAACGTGGACCAGGCGAAGAACGTGATCCTTGGGCTTGTCCTGCTCCTTGGTGTCGGGATTTTCCTGTTCGCCATGTGGTGGGACTCGTCGGACCGGGCACGCCTCACGCGGCGCGCGGATGTCGCGTTCTGGCTGCACCTCCTCGCAGCGCCGATGATCGTCCACCCGGTCTTCACCCTCCTGGGGCTGAACAGCGGCCATATTGGCGCAGGCGAAGGGTTGGCGGCGGTTCTTCTTTACGTGGCGCTCGGCTTGACCGCGCTGGCAGTCGACCGCCGTGCGCTCCTCGTGTCGGCCCTGGCCTACGTGCTCTATGCGCTGAACGAGCTGTTCCGGCAGTTCGGGGCAGTCGAGCTCAACGTGGCTTTGACTGCGCTCGTGATCGGTTCAGCCCTGCTCCTGCTGTCAGCCTTCTGGCACCAGGCGCGTGCGATGATCGTTCGCCCGCTTCCGGAAAGTCTGCGCGAGAAGCTTCCGATCGTCGACCGGACGCCCATTAGCCAACAAGCCGCATGAGGCGCCGCTCGAGCGGGGCCAGCACGCCGGCAAGGTCGTGGCCCCGCTTGAGCACCAGCCCTTGCTCGCTGACCAGTGCAAACGCCCCCTGCTTCTGCCGAAGCGCGGGGCGTTTCTCTATGCGGATTTCGGGGTGTTCGCTGTGCCGGCGGAATGCCGCGAAAACCGCCGCGTCGGGATCGATGCGGAGCGCATAATCGCGCCAGTAACCGGCGGCGACCATGCGCCCGTAGAGGTCGAGGATGCGGCTAAGTTCCTTACGGTCGAACGTGGCGATTGGGCGCCGGTCCCAGGCTGCCGGGAACGGCGCGATGACGCTCAAGCGCTTTTCACCTTGGGCTGCGGCGCCCTTGCGGCCTTGAGCACCTTCAGCTCTTTGCGCAGCTCTTCAATCTCGTCCTCGAGCTCGCTGAGGCGCGCCCGCACGGGGTCGACGTCTTCGCCGCAAGGAGTGCCATAGGGCATGAACCCGGGGCTGTAGTGGATGGCGTCGACCGGAACCGGCTTCGCCGGAATGCCGACGACCGTTTGCCCGGGCGCTACGTCCTTGGTCACGACCGAGTTCGCGCCGATCTTGGCACCCTCGCCGACCTCGATCGGCCCGAGCACCTGCGCACCCGAGCCGATCACCACGCCGTTGCGAAGCGTCGGGTGGCGCTTACCGGCGACGCCGGTCGTCGGGTTGGTGCCTCCAAGCGTCACGTGCTGGTAGATGGTGACATCGTCGCCGATTTCGGCACTCTCGCCGATCACGCTGAACCCGTGGTCGAGGAAGAAGCGCTTGCCGATCTTCGCGCCCGGGTGAATGTCGATGCCCGTTACGAAGCGGGCGAAGTGATTGATGAGGCGCGCGATGAAGAAGAGGCGCCCTTCCCACAGCCAATGCGCGACGCGGTGCAGGCCAAGCGCCGTGACGCCCGGGTAGAACAGAACGTCCCAGCGCGAACGCGCCGCCGGATCGCGGGATTTGACCGAATCCAGATAGGCGATCAGCCCGGACTGCAAGCTTCGATGTTCCTTCCCTGTGGCCCGCCAATTTAAGTCCGGCTCGCTTCAAATACCAGCCGGAGGTGCACGAGTGCTTACCGCGGACCCTTGATCGAACGTCGCTCGTTCGGCAGTGCGACCGCGCCAACAGGGTGGAGCACCGAGCATTCTGCCGTCGATCGTCGCCGACCCTTCGGCACTCGTCCCGTTCATGCTCATCGGCTTTGCCGCGCAGCTCATCGATGGCGCGCTGGGCATGGCCTATGGGCAGATCTCGAGCACCTTGCTGATCAGCTGGGGCGTGCAGCCAAAGCTTGCCTCGGCGGGCGTGCACACGGCCGAGACGTTCACCACGGCCGTCTCGGCCGTAAGCCACGTCGCGCATCGCAACGTCGATTGGTGGCTCTTCTTCAAGATCGTGATCCCCGGCATTATCGGCGGCGTCCTGGGCGCCTATGTACTGACGCAGATCCCGGGCGGCACCGCCAAGCCCTTCGTGCTCGCGTATCTCACTGCCCTCGGCCTCTATCTCTTCTATCGAGGGGTGATGCACCGCCATACGGAGCGCAGGCCGAAGGTAATCTCGCCCCTGGGCCTGATCGGCGGCTTCCTCGATGCAGCAGGAGGCGGCGGATGGGGCGCGATCGTCACCTCGAACCTCCTGGTTCAGGGCAGCAACCCGAGGAAGACGATCGGCACCGTCAACACGGCCGAATTCTTCCTCACGATCACGATCTCGGCGACCTTCCTCGCCACCTTGGGATGGGAGGCATTCACCAGCGCAACGCTCGGCCTGCTGATTGGAGGAGTGATCGCCGCGCCGTTCGGGGCAGCGATCGCGAAACGCGTCAATCCCGACACGCTGCTGACATTCGTCGGCGCCGTGGTGACCCTGACCAGCTTCTACGGGCTCTATCGCGCGCTCGTATGAAGGCCCTTCCCGGAACGAAAGAAGGGGCGGGCCTGGGGAAGTAAGCCCGCCCCTTCGAAACCGGCTACAAGGGGGCTGCCGGCGCAAAGGTCCTTCCGGAGGGGAGAGGAGAGGACCTAAGCTTGGTCGAAGCTGGACGTAGGTAGCTGGTCGAAATCGTTCAAGTTCATTATAGAGCTGTCAGTGATTGGATTTTTCAATCAATGATCGTTCACCTCCCGACCGTCAAACAGCTCCAATATCTCGTCGCCCTCAGGCGCTACGGCCATTTCGGCAAGGCCGCGGACGCCTGCTTCGTGACCCAATCGACGCTCTCCGCGGGCCTGCGCGAGCTAGAAACCCTGCTCGGCATCACCCTCGTCGAGCGAACCCGCCGCGTCGTCCGCTTCACCGCATTGGGCGAGAAAATCGCCGACAAGGCGATGAAGGTCCTTCGCGAAACGGAAGAACTCGCCGAGATGGCCCGTGTGCAAGGCCGGCCGTTGCATGGTGAGCTGCGCATGGGCGTCATTCCGACGATCGCTCCGTTCCTGCTCCCGACAATGCTGCCGCGGCTGCGCGAGCACTGGCCCGAGCTGAAGCTGTACCTCCGCGAGGAGACCAGCAATGCGGCCTGCGAGGCGCTCCATCGCGGCCAGCTCGATTGCGTGTTGCTTGCACTGCCCTTCGGCTGCGGGGAGGTCGACAGCATCGGCTTATTCGACGATCCTTTGTTCGTCGCTTACCCGCGTGGAGAAGCGCCACGAGCCCGCTCCATCGACGCCGCGGAGATTGACGAGGACCGGCTCCTGCTCCTCGAGGACGGACATTGCCTGAAGGATCACGCGCTCTCCGCGTGCAACCGGCCCGAGCTTCGCGCCCACGCGGCGATGATGGGAACGTCGCTGCACACGCTGGTGCAGATGGTCGACAATGGCCTCGGGCTTACCTTCGTGCCGGGAATGGCCATCGAGGCGGGCATCCTCACGGGCACCGGAGTCGACGCGAAGCCGCTGCGGTCGGACCACCCTTATCGGAGGATTGCTTTGATCTGGCGCCGGTCGAGCCCACGCGAGGGTGAGTTCAAGATGCTCGCCGAGACGCTCAAGCGCATCGTCCGCGACCTTATTCCGGGCATCGTCGATCAGACGCTGCCCGCGCTGGAGCCGGCCTGCGGCTAGCCCCAGCGCGGTGACGCCTGCCTACTTCGCCATCGCCGGTTCCGCGATTCCGACCGGTTCCGCAGGCTTGGAGGTCTGCGGCAGGTCGAAGCGGTCCGCGTTCATCACCTTGGTCCAGGCGCTGACGAAGTCGCGGACGAACTTCTCCTCGCTGCCCTTTTCGGCATAAACCTCAGCCGTCGCGCGCAGCTGGCTGTTCGACCCGAAGATCAGGTCGGTGCGGGTCGCCCGCCACTTCTCCTGCCTTCCGCCGCGGTCGTAACCGATGAACTCTTCATCGCCGCTGTCGTCGACCACTTCCCAGAAGGTGTCGTTGTCGAGCAGATTGACGAAAAAGTCGTTGGTCAGCTGACCCTTGCGGCTGGTGAAGACGCCTTCCGGTCGATCCTTGTAGTTGGCGCCGAGCACGCGCAGGCCGCCGAGCAGCACGGTCATCTCCGGAGCCGAAAGCCCGAGCAGCTGCGCACGATCGATGAGCAGCTCTTCGGTGCGCACCGAATGCTTGTTCTTCAAATAGTTGCGGAAGCCGTCTGCCGCCGGTTCGAGGACGCCGAAGCTCTCGACGTCGGTCCACTCCTGCGTCGCATCGCCGCGCCCTCCGGTGAAGGGCACCTCCACGGTGAACCCGGCGTCCTTGGCCGCCTTCTCCACCGCCGCGGTACCAGCGAGGACGATCGCGTCCGCCATCGACAGACCGCCGCGCAGCTCGTCGATCTTGGCGAGGATGCGGCCAAGCTCCTGCGGCTCGTTGACGGCCCAGCCCTTCTGCGGCTCGAGCCGAATGCGGGCGCCGTTGGCGCCGCCGCGATGGTCGGAGCGGCGGTAGGTCGATGCCGATGCCCACGCCGTCTTGACCAGCTGCCCGATGGTAAAACCGGCGCCAAGGATTTTTCCTTTGAAATCAGCAACATCGCCGCTGGACGGCTGGCGGCCGGCAGGGATCGGATCCTGCCAGATCAGGTCTTCCGTCGGCACTTCCGGCCCGAGGTAGCGAACCTTCGGTCCCATGTCGCGGTGGGTCAGCTTGAACCAGGCCCGGGCCCAGGCATCCTTGAAGGCTTCGTGGTCGTTGCGGAACTTCTCGGAGATCTTGCGGAACTCCGGGTCCATCTTCAGCGCCATGTCGGCCGTCGTCATCATCGTCGGCACGCGCTTGTTGGGATCGTGCGCGGCCGGCGCCATGTCCTCCGGCTTCTGGTTGATCGGCTGCCACTGCTGCGCACCGGCCGGCGACCGCACCAGCTCATATTCATAGTCGAGGAGCAGCCGGAAATAATTGTCCGACCATCGCGTCGGCGTGTTCACCCACGAACCCTCGATGCCGCTGGTGATCGTGTGCTCGCCGAAGCCGCTTTCGTGCGCGCTCGCCCAACCCAAGCCCTGCAGCGTGATGTCGGCACCCTCAGGCGCGACATCGACGAGGCTCGGATCGCCCGCGCCATGCGCCTTGCCGAAGGTGTGACCGCCGGCGGTTAGCGCGACCGTCTCCTCATGGTTCATCGCCATGCGCTCGAAGGTGATCTTGATGTCGCGCGCGGACTGAAGCGGATCGGGGTTGCCGCCCGGTCCCTCCGGATTGACGTAGATCAGGCCCATCTGGATCGCCGCCAGCGGATGCTCGAGCTCCATCTCGCGCTCCGGCTGAATGCGCGTTTCCTCCGCGTCGACCCACTTCTCCTCGGCGCCCCAATAGACGTCGCGCTCGGCCTCGTAGATGTCCTCGCGCCCGCCGCCGAAACCGAACACCGGCCCGCCCATCGATTCGATGGCGACGTTGCCCGCCAGAATGAACAGGTCAGCCCAGCTGATATTCTTGCCGTAGTTGCGCTTGATCGGCCAAAGCAGCCGGCGCGCCTTGTCGAGGTTGCCGTTGTCCGGCCAGCTGTTCAGCGGTGCAAAGCGCTGGTTGCCGGAGTTCGCGCCGCCGCGCCCGTCGCCCGTCCGATAGGTGCCTGCAGCGTGCCAGGCCATGCGGATGAAGAAGGGGCCGTAATTGCCGTAGTCAGCCGGCCACCAGGGCTGACTGTCGGTCATCAGGGACGTCAGATCGCGCTTCAGCGCCTGATAATCGAGCTTCTTGAAAGCTTCGGCATAGTTGAAGCCCTCGCCCATCGGGTCGGGAGTAACGCCACCCTGATGCAGGATTTCTATCGGCAGGGAATCCGGCCACCAGTCGCGATTGGTCCGGCCGAGCAGCGACCGTACCGTGCTTGGGCGGTCTACCGGGCAGCCCATCGATTCTCCGGTCTTCGCGTCCATGTTCAGATGCCTCCTATCCGATGATCGGCGAACGCCTATAGCCCTCGTCCGGCCCAAGGAAACGAGTTGTTCTCGTCAGTGAGTGCGGGAAAATCGATAACTGCCCCTCGCGGCGGCCTAGTCCATGTGCTTGAGGCCGGTCCGGAGATAATTGTAGCCGCTCATCAGCGTCAGCGCGGCTGCCGCCCAGAGGCAGACGATCCCGACTTGGTGGACCCAGGGCATGTGCGGCAGCGCCCCGCCAAGGATCAGCGCGCCGAGCGCGACCAGCTGGAAGGTCGTTTTCCATTTCGCAAGGGCGCTGACGGGCACCGAGACCTGCAGCCCGGCGAGATATTCCCTGAGGCCCGAGACGATGATCTCGCGCAGCAGGATGATCAACGCGGCGATGATGTGCAGGCCGGCGATTTCCGGCACCGGGTTCGACTTGCGGCTCGAGATCAGCATGATCAGCACCGCTGCGACCACGATCTTGTCGGCGATCGGGTCGAGAAATTGGCCGAGCCTGGAGATGCTGCCCCACGCGCGGGCCAGATAACCATCGAAATAATCGGTGATTCCGACCAGGCAGTAGAGGACGAAGGTGATCGCATAATCGAGCGGCGCCGGGCGCCACAGCAGGAAAACGAGGATCGGCACCGCGAGGATCCGCGAGAGCGTCAGCAGGTTCGGCAGCGACAGCATCATTCCCGGGAGCGAGCGTTAGAAGGGTTTGGCGGTATGCGCAAAGCTGGCTATGCCCTCGCCCGACCGCATGAAACCCGTCCCGGCCCGGCTTTGATCCAGAACGTCACTCACCTGCTCCGGGCGCGGCGCTTCCTGCCCCTGTTCACGACGCAGTTCCTGGGCGCCTTCAACGACAGCCTGTTCAAGCAGGCGGTGGTGCTGTTCGTCACTTATCAGCTCTATTCGGACCCGCGAAAGGAAGTGGGCTTCAGCGCGATCACGCAAGGGCTGTTCATCCTTCCCTTCTTCCTCTTGTCCGCGCTGTCCGGGCAGCTCGCGGACGATCACGACAAAGCCAGGCTGATCCGCATCATCAAGTTCGCCGAGATCGGCATCATGCTCGTCGGCGGCGCCGGCCTGATGCTGGCCAACATCCCGCTGATGCTCGCCGCCGTCTGCGCAATGGGCGTGCACTCGACCTTCTTCGGCCCGATCAAATACGCGATCCTGCCGCAGCATTTGCAAAAGGATGAAGTGCTCGGCGGAACCGGCCTCGTCGAAGCCGGCACCTATCTCGCGATCCTCGGAGGCACGATCCTCGCCGGAGCTCTTGCGCTCAGGCCATCCCTCGCCGCCGCAGCGACGCTCGGGTTCGCGATGCTCGGCTTTCTCGCCGGCCGGCAAGTCCCACCGGCACCGCCGGCCGCCGAGCGCATTCCGTTCAACTGGCACATCCTCCACGCGTCGATCGAGCTGGTCAGCGGCACGATGCACATCCGCCGGCTGTTCCTCGCGATCCTGTCGATCAGCTTTTTCTGGACCATTGGAGCGGTGCTGATCATCATTTTCCCACCGCTGGTGAAGAATGTGCTCGGCGCCAACGAGCAGGTTGCCAGCCTGTTCATTGGGATCTTCTCGGTCGGCATCGCGATCGGGTCGGTGCTGATCAACCGCCTGCTCAAGAGCGAAGTGTCGGCGCGCTTCGCGCCGGCCTCGGTGATCGCGATGGGCGTGTTCGTGCTCCTGCTTCACTTCGTGGCTCTGGCCTGGGGCAAGAACGGTCCGGAACTGACGACGCTCGGCAATTTCGTCTTTCACCCGATGGCCGGCTTGATGATTCTCGCGCTACTCGGCGTCGCGGTGACCGGAGGCATGTTCGTGGTGCCGCTCTACGCCTTTCTCACGACGACCGTGCCGAAGACCCAAACCGCGCGGACGGTGGCCGCGAACAACATCGTCAACTCGGGCGCGATGGTCATCGGTTCGCTTGCCGCCTTCGGCCTCAGCAAGGCTGGAATTGGTCCCGTCGGCCAGTTGCTGCTCGTCGCCGCAATGTGCATCGTCTCGGCGTGGCTCGGGTGGAAGCTCCATCTCGCCTGCGATTGAGGCGTCGATCAGCCAATCAGGATCGAAACGAAGAGAAAGCCGGCGAGAAAGGTCGCGGCGAACAGCTTCACATCCTCCGAAATGCCGGGCAACAACGGGGCGGGCTCTGCCGCCAGGGCGCCAGTCCGCACCTGTCCACGACCGAACTTGCGCGGATGCGCTGCGACGACGGGGCGGATGAACTGCATGGCAAAATCCCTAACGCGATCTTTACCATGGTCAAAACCCGTGCAAGCGCCGACGGCTCCTGCCGTCCCGCAGCGGGACGGTGGGTCAGTTTTTCACTCGAATGTCAGCCGTTGATGGCGTTGCGCAGCGTCGGCTCGGCGCCGCGTCCGCGCGCGGCCAGCAGATCGCGCGCCTGCTCCGCCGGCATAGGCTTTCCGAAGTACCAGCCCTGCCCGATCTCGCAGCCCAGACGGACGACTGTCTTGTACGAATCCTCGTTCTCGATCCCTTCGACGCAGACAGGCACCGGAAGGGAAGCGGCCATGGTCTGGACCGCGCGCACGATTGCCGAGCTCTCGCGCTTGGTGTTGATGTTGGTGACGAAGCTGCGGTCGATCTTGATGATGTCGAACGGCAGCGACCTGAGGTGCGCCAGCGACGAGAAGCCGGTGCCGAAGTCGTCGAGCGCGAGGCGGATGCCCTGGTTCTTGAGGCTGGTCACGATCGTCCGGGCAAGATCGATGTCCGCGAAAAGCGAGCTTTCGGTGATCTCGATGACCAGCCGTTCGGCTGGGAATCCTGTGTCGGCCAGCGTCTTGATGATCCGCTGTGCGAGCCAGCCGTCGGCGAGCTGAAACGGAGAGATGTTGACCGAAATCTTGATCTTCGGGTCCCACGCCGCGGCTTCGCGCAGCGCCTCGGCGATCACATGCTCGGAAAGCCTGCCGATCAGCCCGATTTCTTCAGCCACAGGAATAAAGACGTCGGGGCCGATTACCCCCGACAAGGGATGAATCCAGCGTGCCAGGGCTTCAAAGCCGACGATCTCGCCCGTCGCGAGGTCGACCTGCGGCTCGAAATACGGGACAAACTGACCGTGCTCGAGGCCGACGCGGATCCCCTGCTCGATTTCGCCGTGGGCGATCAGCGCGCGCTCCATGCCGGCGTCGAACCACACCGGCCGCGCGACACGGCCGCTCCGCGCGTGGTCCATCGCGATGTCGGCGCGGCGGAGGATGTCGGGAATGCGGGCCGAAGTGGCAGATGCGGATGCAATGCCGGCGAACGCGCCGACCTGGATGATCTTCTCCTCGAACAGCAACGGCCGGGTGACCGTTCGCAGCACCGCCTCCGCAAGGGTGTCGGCGCGGCTCATCTCGTCGGCACCGAGCGCCAGCGCGACGGCGAATTCGTCGCCGCTGAGGCGCGCGAGAACTGCCTGAGGGCCGAGTTCGTCGCTGAGAGACACCGACAGGGTCTTCAGAAGCCGGTCGCCCGTCTCATAGCCGTGCTGGTCGGTGACGGCCTTGAAGCGGTGGACTTGGAATGAGATCACCACGAGATTGTCGCCTTGCTCGGCAGCGTCGGTGCAAAGCTGGCTCGCGCTATCGGCAAAGCCTTTCCGGTTGAGCAGGCCGGTGATGGGATCGGTCGTGGCGAGCACGACCGCGCGCCGCTCATGCTCGGCCCGCATCTCGGCTTCGTGCTGCAGGTCGACGTAACGCCGCCAGCCGAAGAGGATCAGCGCGACGTTGAGCGTGAGGGCGGTGCTCGCAAGGCGGATCGTGGGACCGATTTCGCGGTCGCCCACGGGCAAGTTGTGGAAGAAGGCGCTACCGTTCCAGATGAGCAGCATCACGGCGGTGATCAGCACCGTCAGCACGATGGCGTCACGCCGGGCGTTGATCAGCCTTGAACTGTTCGCCTTGCTCACTCTGGCCCGCCACTTCCCACTGACGGTCCTGATTAGCCGTTAAACGCTTAATAAATTGCTCTGCGGACGAAACGACGTTTCAGCGCGAACGTCCGGATGGTTCATAGTTTCTAGGCAGCGATGGTGCGGACGGCGGGACTCGAACCCGCACGCCCTTTAGGGGCAGAAGATTTTAAGTCTCCAGCGTCTACCGGTTCCGCCACGTCCGCATCGGCGCGACGCTTATAACTCGGCGCCGGCTTCCTGCAGATTCAATCGCTCGCGCATTTCCTTGCCGGGCTTGAAGTAAGGCACCCGCTTGGCGTTCACCGAGACGGATTCGCCGGTACGGGGGTTGCGGCCCACCCGGGCGTCGCGCTGCCGCGTCGAGAAGGCGCCGAAGCCGCGCAGCTCGACGCGGCCACCCTTTGCGAGCTGGTCGGTGATGGAATCGAAGATGGCGCCTACCACACCCTCGACCTCACGCTGCGTAAGGTCCGGAAAATCGGTGCACAGCTTCTGCACCAGTTCAGAACGGATCATCGTCGTCCCCGCTTCAGGATGGCCGGCCCCAAATTCCCCTGTTCACATAGGCCGCTTCGGACTTAGGCTGTCAGGAAACTGTGGCCCACGCAAGCAGGATTTACGCGGCGCCCTGTCCAAAGAACGCCGCGTATTCCGAGACTTGGTTTACTTTTTCTTGGTCTTTTTGCCGGCTTCGGCCTCTTTCAGCGCCTGGCCCAGGATGTCGCCCAGCGAAGCGCCGGAATCGGAGCTGCCGTACTGCGCTACTGCCTGCTTCTCCTCGGCGATCTGCAACGCCTTTACGGAGAAGTTCGGCTTCTTCGAGCGGTCGAAGCCGCTGACCATGGCGTCGAATTTCTGTCCGACCTGGAAGCGCTCGGGCCGCTGCTCGTCGCGATCGCGGCCGAGATCGCCGCGCTTGATGAAGCCCACGGCACCATCGTCGCCGACCTGCACGTCGAGGCCGGCATCCTGCACGGCGCGGACGGTCACGGTGACCGTCTCGCCCTTTTTGACGCCGCCCACCGCGGCGCCGCCCTTGCCGGCACCGGCACCCGTGCCGCCGCCCTCGAGCTGCTTCATGCCGAGGCTGATGCGCTCCTTCTCGACGTCGACGTCGAGCACCTGAGCCTTGACGGTCTCGCCCTTGCGGTGAAGCTGCAGCGCCTCCTCGCCCGACACGCCCCAGGCGATGTCCGACATGTGGACCATACCGTCGACGTCGCCCTCGAGCCCGACGAACAGGCCGAACTCGGTCGCATTCTTGACCTCGCCCTCGACGGTCGAGCCGACTGGATGCCTTTCGGCAAAGGCCGCCCACGGATTTTCCTGCGCCTGCTTCAGGCCCAGCGAAATGCGGCGCTTTTCCTCGTCGACCTCCAGCACCTTGACGTCCACTTCTTGGCTGGTGCTGACGATCTTGCCCGGGTGCACGTTCTTCTTGGTCCAGCTCATCTCGGAGACGTGGACCAGGCCCTCGATGCCCGGCTCGAGCTCCACGAAGGCGCCATATTCCGTGATGTTGGTCACGCGGCCCCGGAACGTCCCGCCGACCGGATACTTCGCCGAGGCGCCCTCCCACGGATCGCTCTCGAGCTGCTTCATGCCGAGGCTGATCCGCTGCGTCTCCTTGTTGATGCGGATGATCTGCACCTTCACGGTGTCGCCGATGCCCAGCACCTCCGACGGATGATTGACGCGCTTGTAGGAAATGTCCGTGACGTGGAGCAGGCCGTCGATGCCGCCCAGATCGACGAAGGCGCCATAATCGGTGATGTTCTTGACCACGCCGTCGATGACCTGGCCCTCGTGCAGCGACTGGATGAGCCCGCTGCGCTGCTCGGCGCGGGTCTCTTCGAGGATGGCGCGGCGTGACACGACGATATTGCCGCGGCGGCGGTCCATCTTCAGGATCTGGAAGGGCTGCGGCAGGTCCATCAGCGGCTGGACGTCGCGCACCGGGCGAATGTCGACCTGCGAACCGGGAAGGAAGGCGACGGCGCCGCCCAGGTCGACGGTGAAGCCGCCCTTCACCCGGCCGAAGATCACGCCCTCGACGCGGTTGCCCGCGGAGAACTCGCCCTCAAGCTTGTCCCAGGCGGCTTCGCGGCGGGCGCGGTCGCGCGAGAGCATCGCTTCGCCGGCGCTATTCTCGACGCGGTCGACATAAACCTCGACCTCGTCGCCGATCTTCAGGTCCGCCCTCTGCCCCGGCGCAGCGAACTCGCGCAGCGGAACGCGGCCTTCGCTCTTCAGCCCGACGTCGATCACGGCCATGTCGTTCTCGATGCCCGTGACGGTGCCCTTCACCACCTTGCCTTCGAAGGCTTCGTTCTCACCGCCGAGGCTTTTGTTGAGGAGCTCCGCGAAATCGTCGCGGGTCGGGAAGGTCGTGGTCGCCATAAGCTTGTTATCTCTCGTCATTTCAAATTCGCTTGCCGCGCCGCGCCACCATGGCGAGGCTCCTGCATGCGGACCTGGTTCAATGTCCCGCCGCGACGACACCATGCCGGCGCGGCATCCAGCGGCCGCAAGCCCATGCGAAAGAGCGCGTGCCGGTGCCGGTCTTGCCGGTACACCGTACGCGCTCGCAAATAAGCGGGCTTCCGCGGACGACTTAGCGTCCGCCGGACGAGGCGCGCATTAGCGAAGCGGCCGTGAGACGGCAAGCACCCGGGCGGGCCTCGCCCTCCTGAGGGTTCAACCGCTCCTTACTGTCCGCGCTCGGGCGCCGGAGGCGGCGGAGGCGGCGGAGGAGGCGGCGCCGGACAAGTCGCCGTCACCGGGATCACCGACCCGTCCGGACAAGTTTGCGTTGCTGGCGGCGGTGGCGGCGGTGGGGGAGGCGGCGGCGGCGGTGGAGGCGGAGGAGCCTCGGCGCCGAAGTTGAACACCAGGCTCGCGAGCAGGCTGTTCGACTTGTACTTGCCCTTCAACCGATAGGCCGGAGTCGATCCGCAGGTGGTCTGGCAGAACGCGCCGAAGTTTAGGTTCGCGGTCTGGAAGTAGCGATATTTCACCCCGATATCGATCATCGAAGACAGCGGGTAACGGACCTCGGCCATGCCCTGGAAGGCCACCGCGCTGTCGCTCCCCCGAAAGTTGAGCGCCGTCGAGGGCGTCAGGTCCATGTTGTAGCGGGCGCGGGCGATACCGGCGCCGACTCCGACCGAGCCATTCAGCGAATCCTGTGGGCCGAGGTCGAGCAAGGCGTTGACCATTGCCGACACCACATTGCTGCGCCCGTCGGAGCGGAAGATATTGGTGTTCACGATCCCCGCGTTCACGGCGACCAGCGCACCAGTGTCGATCGAGGCCCGGCGCAGGCTCGCGTGCTTGACGCCGAGTTCGCCCTCGACGCGGAACATGCCGAAGTCATATCCGCCGATCGCGTCGACGTCGTAGCCGTACTTATGCTTGATGCGCATCGCATTGCTGACGGAGACGTTGGCATTGCGAAGCTCGAGATTCAGCATGCTCGGCTGAACAACGCCCCCTTCGATACCGACGTAAGGCGCGCCGTCGCGTGCCCACGCCGGCGCAGCGGTCGCGACGCATGCAAGCGCAGCGGCAATCACGAATCTACGCATCGCTGGATCCCCTCTGTTAGCGAGTGTGGCAACTCCCGCCCGATACTTACGGAAACGCGGGCGGTTCAACAAGGCGCGACCGTTGCCGCAAAGCCGCACCGGTAGCTTTAAAGTATATCAGATCGTAGGGTTTTTCCTATTGCAAATAGGAAACAAATAGGGAACACAAATTCCGAGGAGACTCGGTCCATGCTCGTCCTCGATCCTGCCATGCTGATTGCGCTCGCGGCGCTGATCAGCAGCCTGTCCGCGTTCGTCTGGTCGGTTCGGCGTAAGCCGTAGCCTACCAGCGGCGGCTGGTTTTTGGCTTGCGGGTGTCGCTTTCCACGGCGTCGGACGCTTCGCCCGAACTCATCGAGAGGAAGCTGCGCACCGCCTCCGCCGAGATCGCCCGACCGAACAGCCAGCCCTGCGCTTCGGAGCAGCCGAAATCGGCCAGCGCATTCTTGATCTGCTCCGATTCCACGCCCTCGGCGGTGATCGGCACGTCGAGCGTGTGGCCAAGCCCGGCGATTGTGCTGACGATCGCCGCCGTCTGCTCGCTCTTGACGATGGTGGTGATGAAGCTTTTGTCGATCTTGATCCGGTCGAGCGGCAAGCGGTTGACCTGCGCCAGGCTGGCATAACCGGTCCCGAAATCGTCGAGCGAAATGCTGATGCCGACGTTCTTCAGGCTGCGGATGATCGTCAGGACCTGCTCGCGGTCCTCGAGCAGCGAACCCTCCGTGATCTCGATTTCCAGGCGATTGGCCGGGAAGCCGGTGCCGGCGAGAATCTTGAGGATCTGCTCGGCAAGAGTCGGGTCACGGAACTGGACCGGCGAAACGTTCACCGCGAGCTTCAGATGCCCAGGCCAGGAGCGCGCTTCCTTCAGCGCCTGTTCGAGGACGCTCAGGGTCAGCGGCCCGATCAGGCCGGTGCGCTCGGCCGTCTCGATGAAATATTCGGCTTCGAGCAGCCCGCGGGTCGGGCTGCGCCAACGCGCCAGCGCCTCGAAACCGATGATCTGCCGGCTCTTGAGGTCCACCAACGGCTGGAAGAACGGCAGGAATTCGCCGCCCTTGATGCCGAGGCGGATGTCTTCCTCGAGCTTCAGCCGCTCGGTGATCTCGCGCTCGAGCTCCTGGTCGAACCAGGCGGTCGCGTTGCGGCCGTTGCGCTTGGCGGCGTAGAGCGCGACGTCGCTCTGGCGCAGTGCCGTCTCCTCGTCCGCGCAGCCGGCAAGACGCGCGAGGCCGATCGACGCCGTGACCTGCACCTGCGAGCCTTCGATGAACATCGGCGTCGCAAGCACCTCCAGGATCCGGCGCGCAGCCTGCTCGGCCGCGGCGTCGTCCGCGCCGGGCAGCAAGATCGCGAACTCATCGCCGCCGGTGCGCGCGCAACAGGCATTTGCCGGGGCAATCTTCTTCGACGTCTCGGCGACGCGCAGCAGCACCTTGTCGCCGGCTAGGTGTCCGTGAAGGTCGTTCACCCGCTTGAAGTGATCGAGGTCGAGGAGGAGGAACACGCCCCCTGCCCTGCTTTCGAGCGCTTCGGCGAGCGAGCGCATCAGCTCGCGGCGATTGGCGAGGCCGGTCGCCGGATCGGTGTTCGCATTGCGCTGGGCGAGGCGCTCGGCGGCTTCATAGGCGTCGAGCGCTTCCTTGAGGTCCTTCGAACGGCGCCAGCCGAAAAGGATGATGGCGATATTGAGCAGGAAGGCGACCTTGAGCGTGTTGTCCGAATTGGCGAGAGGCCCGCCGAACAGCGCCGCAGGAACGACCTGGCTCCCAAGCGCGACGAACAACAGCAACGCCGCGATGGTCGCGCACGTGGTGATGACATGACTGCCCGCCAGGCGGACTGTTTTGCTCCGAGCCTTACGCAATTTCACCGGGTCCACTTCTTGCCGCGGCCAGCTTTGCCGCGAAGAAGTAAAAATTAGCCTACAACGGTCACCGAAATGCGCGCCATCCGCGCGCCGATCACGGCCGGACCAGCACCTTGGTCACTGGCTCAGCAGTGCGCCGGGAGGCGCTCTTCGGCAAGGCGCACTGCTTCCGCGATCGCCTGTTCGAGTGTCAGCTTGCTGGTGTCGAGCAACACTGCGTCGGCAGCGGCCTTGAGCGGCGCCACCGCGCGGCCTGAGTCGCGTGCGTCGCGTGCGTGGATGTCGGCAAGCACCTCCTCGTAGTGGACGCGCATGCCGCGGCCCTCCAGCTCCTTCAGCCGGCGCTCGGCGCGGACCTCGGGGCTTGCCGTGACGAACAGCTTCACGCTCGCGGACGGGGCGATGACGGTGCCGATGTCGCGGCCGTCGAGCACCGCGCCGCCCGGCTGCTGCGCGAAATCCTGCTGGCGCCTGAGGAGCGCCGCTCGAACCGAGGGATAGGCCGAGATCATCGAAGCGATCTTCGACACCGGCTCGCTACGCAATTCCTGGTCGAGCGGATCGATGCCGAGGTCATCGCAGGCGCGGAGCGCTTCGAACTCGTTGCCAGGATCGCCGCCCCACCGCCACAGGTTGAGCGCCACTGCGCGATAGAGCAGGCCGGTGTCCATGTGGGGCAGGCCGAACCGCCGGGCGAGCGCGCGCGCGATGCTCCCCTTCCCGCTCGCGGCAGGTCCGTCGACGGCGATCACAGGGCCCTGCTCCGCCGCTTTCTTATATGTGGAATCCTCGGCCAAGGAGCGCTGCTTTGACAGGGGCATATGCCTATGGCAAGGCGCCCCGCCGAACGCGCCGGCAAAGCCTGGCGCCAACCATATTCTACTGGAGTTGAGACCGAAAATGGTGAAGCCCGAGTGGGGCGCCAAGCGCACTTGCCCCAAGTGCTCGACCCGCTTTTACGACCTCGGCAAGGACGACCCCGTCCATTGCATCGAGTGCGGGACGGATTTCGTGCCCGAGCCCGTGCTGAAGTCCAAGCAGCCGCTGGCGTTCGAAGCCGCGGCGCCCGTTCCGGCCAAGGAGCCGGCGCAGGACGATGAGCTCGCCGCCGACGATCTCGCGATCGACGAGGACGAGGAGGTCAGCGCCGACGAGGAGGTCGACCTCGAGACCGGAGACGAGGATCTTGGCGTCGAGACGGCCGGCGAGGACGACGAAGTTTAGGCCGTCATTCGCGGGAAAGCAGCGCTCGTGATATTCCCCCTTTTCCAGCGGGGGAAAGTTCGCCTAAGGCGGCAAGGCGTGGGGCCGTAGCTCAGCTGGGAGAGCGTCGCAATGGCATTGCGAAGGTCAGGGGTTCGATCCCCCTCGGCTCCACCAGCCTCCACCCGGACCTGATCCGGGGTTCGGCTGGCAAGCCAGCCTCACCTCCGCCTCGATTTCCGCGCCGGCGGCTTCATCGCCGGATTGCGGATGCAATGATCGTAGCCGATCCAGTCGACGCGATAGCCGCCGCGGCCGGCGTTGCGGTTGCACAGCTGCACGCGCCAGTGGGGCGGACGCTGCTTGGCGACATAGGCTAAGGCGCGCTTCATCGCTGCGCGCTGCTGGCCCATGCAGCGGGCCTGCCACTGACAGTTGACGCCGATGTTGAGCGCCACCGCATCGTAGAGGATCGGCCGCGCACCCGCGCTAGCTCCCATCGGCAGCACCGCCGCGGCCGCCGCAGCCCCCAGGATCCGTTTCATCGCCGTGCCAAACGATACAGCGGCGTTCCGGTGCCGCGAATCCGCGCTATTGCAAAAGAAAAGCGGCGGTACCACGGGCACCGCCGCTTCGCTTACGCTCGCAAGAAGCGTTCTTAGCTGAGCGAATTCGAGACGTTGTTGAACGTCGTGTTCAGCTTGTTGCCGATGCCCTGCATCGCGCCGATGGCGGCAACGGCAATGAGCGCGGCGATCAGGCCGTATTCGATGGCGGTCGCGCCATCGCTGTTTTTCAGCAACTTAATAAACTTCGCCATCTCTGGTCTCCCACATGGCTCCTCAGCAAACGGGAAAGCTCCCGCGCCTGCGCAAACCCGGACCCGGCGTAGGCGGTGCGCAATCTGCGCTGCTCTGGTTGAGAAAGGCTTAAAATTCAGAGGGCGAACATGAACTTTCGTTAACGCCGTTTTCAGGGCAATTATATACTTGACAAAGCAACCCCTAATTGCCAAAGGGTTTGCATGGACGACATTCTTGCTCCTCGCTTCATCGACCCCGTTGCAGCTCGCAAGCACCTAGAGGCGCTGCGTTGGCCGGACGGGCCTGAGTGCGTGCACTGCGGCTCAGCTGATGTGACGCGCCTTGAAGGCAAGAAGCACCGCGACGGACTGCTCCAGTGCAACAAGTGCCGCGAGCAGTTCACCGTTACAGTCGGGACAATCTTTGAGCGTTCCAAAATCGCGCTCAACAAGTGGCTGCTCTGCAATCACCTGCTTTGCGCGGGCAAGAAGGGCGTCTCCGCCCATCAGATCCACCGCATGTTGGGCGTCACTTACAAAACCGCGTGGTTCATGTGCCACCGCATCCGCGAGGCCATGAAGGATGATGGCTCACCCCTTGGCGGCGAGGGCAAGACGGTCGAGGCCGATGAGGCGTTCGTCGGCGGCAAGCAAAAGAACCGCGCCTTCCGCAAGGTTGCTCCCAAAAAGATGGTCGTTGCGCTCGTCGAGCGTGGTGGCCGCGCCCGTTCGTTCCATGTTGCCAATATAGACGCGGGCAAGCTGCGTGGCGCGCTCGTTACCAACGTCGATCGCAAGTCACATCTGCAAACGGACGGCTCACCCTCTTACCGTCTCGTCGGGATGGAATTTGCCTCCCACAAGTTCGTCGATCACCGCATCCAATATGCGCGCAGCGACGGCCACCACAGCAACACCGCCGAGAACTTTTTCAGCATCCTCAAGCGCGGGGTGATCGGCACCTATCACCATTGGAGCAAGGCTCACTTGCACCGCTATCTGGCGGAGTTCGATTTCCGCTATTCGACCAAAGACATTTCCGACCGCGAACGTGCGGACCAGGCGCTTATCGGCTCGTTCGGCAAGCGCCTTACCTATCGGCGGGTTGCTCCGCTCTACGCCTAGCTATTTCGAGCCGCCACGCTGGATTGGCGAGCGCCGCAAGCGCTGGACTCGATAGGCTCTGGGATATCCTGAATGACTGGTTTCGCCATGAACTCACGGATACGCAGCCATGACTCGTGCAGCTTAACGGGCTCTTTGCTCATGCCAACAGAGCCCGCCGGACGCTTCTGAGTTCCAAACACCAATGCAGGTTATGCGAGTGCCGTCCCACTGCTGGACTCACTGCTGTTTCCGAGTCAGCTTCGCGCCGCCGAATCGCCTCTGATGGAGGCCCGTCATGCCCGATAAAATTGAAGCCAGACTCGATGACGCTAGGCTCCATCTAACCGTCGAGATATTTAGCGAACAAACTCCGCTGGCGAGCGTGAGGCTTGAGCCGGTGGACGTCGCAGCACTGATCGAATTGCTCGCGTCACTGCGCGCACAAATGACAGATGCGGTGCCCATAGAGTTAGACCCCGGAACAATGACCGACGCGCTGCTTGACCCGCCGTGGGTGGTTCAGAACCATGCCGCGCGCAGGAGCAAGCTCCTCGGCTTGCGACACCCCGGATTAGGATGGTTGAGCTTTCTGATCCGCGATGAGGATGCAGCTCGCATGGCAGCTCTTCTAGCCCGTCCCTCGTCACCAGCAGAGTAACGAAGCGGGCGTGGTCGCTCACCTCTTCTGCTTAGCTTTCTTTGGCTCACTCTTGTGCGGCTTGGGCTTCGTGTTGAGCATTCGCCGCAGCACGTCATCCTCTCGCTTTTGATCGGCTTCTGTCATGCCTAGACCCTTACCAAAAAAATCGCGCTTGGGCAGGAACGCTGACTCCATCCCGATGGTGGAGCGCCCTGAACTTGCGGTGTGGATCGCACGCGTAGCTACGGGCTGGTCCAGGATCGAGGAACGACTTGGCTACATCATTGTCCAGTTGCTCGGAGCGGAAGCGCACACAGGCATGAAAATGTATCAGGCGCTCAGTGGTGCGGGCGCGCAGAAAGCCGTTCTTCGCGCTCTCGCGCGCGACCGTCTCAGTCAGGAAATGCAAGACGAATTGGAGGCTCTGCTTTCCGATTACAAAAAGGTCGCGGGCAAGCGGAATAAGATCGTGCACGGCCACTGGGATACTAGCGAGAACCATCCCGACGAACTGGTATGGACAGACGCAGCGGATGCGGCACTGAATTACAGTGAGTTTTGGGCCGGGTGGGCCGCAGCACCCGATAAGAACAAAAGATTTGAGTTCGCGCGCAATTTCAAAGGCCGCGAGATCAAGCGGCTACTCTACAGCACAAAGGACTTTGACGAGGTAATTCGCGAGATCATCGTGATCGGGACGAAGCTCTCAAACTTCAGCAGAGCGGTCGAAAATCTCAACAGCGCGCCTCGCAAGGAGACGAGCGTGAGAGGAAAATAAGGGGCCCTCCAAGCCGTCCGACAGTTCCTCCATCAGCATAGCCTCAAGGGCTTGCTGCAGCTCCGGCCTGTCACGCCTCTTTGATTCAGCCGACTCGTCCATGCTTTGTCAAGTATATAATTGCCGTTTTCAGCGGTCGCCGAACAGCTCGTCGAGCTGCTTTGCGATGTCCCGCAGCGGCTTGGTCGCATTGCTCCATTCCGGCGGCAGCGGGCTCTTGAGCTGCGGTTGCGGCCGCGGTTCCGGCCGGCGGAACTCGATCGGGAGCGGCGGGCCGCGATCATGGTCGATCGCGAGCGCCGAGGTCATGAAGCTGCGCCAGATGTCGGCGGGGACGGT
>JADMIO011717984.1_pt1 | contig 53466 bp, 53 predicted proteins | sample 8958161 | NCBI WGS metagenome assembly JADMIO01 (sample SAMN16585339, study PRJNA669376) | soil metagenome | isolation source: Crop rotation soil | place: USA: Cullars Rotation, Alabama | collected 2011 | reverse complement strand
CCGCGACTTCAAGTCACGTGAATTCCAAGCTTCGGATCCCACTGTGCTGGAAAGACATCCTCGACGGGGCCGCGGCGTTCTACGACACCTACCCGTGCGCCGACGGCCGGTACGTCGCGGTGGGCTGCGTCGAGCATCACTTCTTCCTCGAGATGCTCGAGAAGCTGGGCATCAACGAGCCTGATCTGCCGTTCCAGCTCGACCCGACCGGCTGGGACGCCTGGCGCAAGGTCATCGGCGAGGTGTTCCTGACGAGAACCCGCGACGAGTGGACCGAGCACTTCGGTGAATCGGATGCCTGCGTCTCCCCGGTGCTCTCACCGTGGGAAGCCCACCAACACCCGCACAACGTCGCACGTAACTCGTTCGTCGAGATCGACGGCATCATCCAGCCGACGCCGGCGCCGCGCTTCAGTCGGACCCCGGCCGGTACGCCCCGGGCGCACTCCCCGTCCAGCGGCGGAACGCCCGGTGGAACGCACTGGGCTCGCTGAAGCCGAGCCGTTCGGCCAGCTGGGCGACGGTCTCATCGCCCCGGACCAGCGCGGTGACAGCGGCGTCGCGGAGCAGGTCCTCCTTGATCTTGGTGACCGAGGTGCCCTCGTCACGGAGCAACCGGCGCATGTTCTGGGTGCTCATCGACAGCTGGGCTGCCGCCTCGTCCGGGGTCGGCCACTCCCCGCGCAGGCCGCGCTCCAGGATCTTGCGCACCTGGTCGGTCACGGTGGTGCCGTAGTCGCGCAGCATCAGCAGGTCCGAGGGTGAGTTGCGCAGCCACTCCTCCAGCTCGGCCTCGTTCCTGACCACGGGCAGCGTCAACATCTCGTTGCTGAACTCCAGCGCCGGCGCAGGCTTGTCGAAGGTGACCCGGCTGCCGAAGACCAGGTCGTAGTCCTCGGCGTCCTCAGGCAGCGGGTGTGGCAGCTCTACCGCTTCGATCGGCAATCGGCAGCCGGCCAGCCAGCTGAAGAAGCGCAGCGAGATCGACATCATCAGATCGGTGATGAACCCAGCCGGATCGTTCTCGGGCTGGATCCCGTAGACCACCCGGGTCGTGCTCGGGCCGGTCTCGACGGTGAACGACGGCATGCTCGGCACGATCCGGCAGAAGTCGCGGAAGCGTTCCATCACGGTGCCCAGGTCGGGCGAGCTGATCACGCCGAGACAGATCATCCGGAAGGTGCCCAACGGGGCAGGCTCAGACCCGAGCCCGGCCATCTCGTCGCCGGTCAGCTTCCAGACCGCCCGCACCAGACGGGATGCCTGCTCGACGGTGATGCGGGACCGGTCGTCGAAGAGCAGCACCGGGTCGATGCTGAGCTCGTCCATCCATTCCTGCAGGTCCACGTCGCGCATCGTGGCCGTGCTCGTCGCCGCTCGCAGGAATCGCACCGGGATGGTGCGTTGCGTCCGTGGCTTGCTCATCTGGGTCACATTTCTCGCGAGGTGAGGTCATTCGATCACGCGCCTGCGCTCCGTAGCGTCGGTCCCATGAGCGATGACGAATTCAACCTCGACGTGATCGGGCAGTGGAGCGAGGCGATGACCTTCGAGGTCACCCAGGAGCGGCTGATCGCCTACGCCGAAGCGACCAACGACGACCTGGCCCCGCACGCGGCCGGCGAGTACGGCGTACCGGTGTTCGCCGTGGTGCCGCCGTTCCCGATCCTGGCCTCCTCGACGATGGCCGCGGTGCCGGACGACCTGATGATGAAGGTGCTGCACGGCGAGCAGGACATCCGGATCCATCGACCGATCCGCCCCGGCGAGACCCTGTCCTGCCGCGCCAAGGTCATCGGGGTGCACGGCCGTTCCTCGGGCGTCGTCGTCACCGCGCTCGTCGAGACCACCAGCGCGGGCGAGCCGGTCAACGACCAGTACTTCACCGCGTTCTTCCGCGGCGGCAAGCTCGACGGCGGCTTCGGTGAGGAGCCGCCCGCGCACTCGTTCGACGAGGCCCTGCGGGAGCGGCAGCCCGACGCCGAGGTGATCCAGAAGTACGACGAGGACCAGACCTGGCGCTACGCCGAGGCCTCCGGTGACCCGATGCCGATCCACACCGACGAGGAGTTCGCCAAGGCTATGGGGTTGCCGGGGATCATCATCCATGGCCTCTGCACGATGGCGTTCGTCTCGCGCGCGGTGATCGAGACCGCCTGTCCCGAGGACCCGAGCCGGCTCAAGCGGATCGCCGTCCGGTTCAGCTCGACGGCGTTCCCGCGCAACACCATCACCACGTCCATCTGGGACAACGCAGACGGCACGTACTCGTTCGAGACCAGCTCGGACGAGGGCGCCTCGATCATCAAGGACGGTCTCGCCGAGATCGCACCGGCCAAGGAGAACGCATGAGCAACAAGGTTTTTGTCATCGGCGTCGGCATGACGAAGTTCGAGAAGCCCGGTCGGGAAGGCGCGGCGGACTACCCGGTGATGGCCAAGGAGTCCGGTACCAAGGCGCTCGAGGACGCCGGTGTCTCCTTCGACCAGATCGAGCAGGCCCACGTCGGCTTCATGTACGGCGAGTCCACCTCGGGCCAGCGCGCGATCTACGAGCTCGGCATGACCGGGATCCCGATCACCAACGTCAACAACAACTGCTCGACCGGCTCCACCGCGCTCTACCTGGCGGCGTCCGCGATCCGCGGCGGCCTGGCCGACTGCACGCTGGCGCTCGGTTTCGAGAAGATGCAGCCCGGTTCGCTGGCCACCTCCTACGAGGACCGTGAGCAGCCGTTGATGAACCACATCCAGGCGCTCGCCGAGCTGCGCGAGTTCGCGTTCCCGCCGGCACCGTGGATGTTCGGTGCGGCCGGGCTGGAGCACAACGAGCGCTACGGCTCGACACCGGAGCACTTCGCCAAGATCGCCGAGAAGAACCACCGGCACTCGGTGAACAACCCGTACGCGCAGTTCCAGGACCTCTACGACCTCGACGGCATCAAGGACGCCAAGATGGTCTACGCCGAGGCCGGTCTGACCCGGCTGATGTGCTCGCCGACCTCCGACGGGTCCGGCGCCGCGGTGCTGGCCAGCGAGGCCTTCGTCGAGCAGCACGACCTGGGTGATCGGGCCGTCGAGATCGTCGCCCAGGCGATGGTCACCGACATGCGTTCCACCTTCGACACCAAGAGCGCGATCAACCTGGTCGGTGCGGACATGAGCAGGAAAGCGGCCGACAAGGTCTACGCCGCTTCAGGCCTGACCCCGGACGACGTCGACGTGATCGAGCTGCACGACTGCTTCGCGCCCAACGAGCTGATCACCTACGAGGCTCTTGGCCTGGCTGCCGAGGGCGAGGCGCACAAGCTCGTCGACAACAACGACACCACCTACGGCGGCAAGTGGGTGGTGAACCCGTCCGGCGGGCTCATCTCCAAGGGCCACCCACTCGGCGCCACCGGCCTCGCCCAGTGCGCCGAGATGACCTGGCAGCTGCGCGGCGAGGCCGACAAGCGTCAGGTCGAGGGCGCGAAGGTCGCGCTCCAGCACAACATCGGGCTCGGCGGCGCCGTCGTCGTCACGGCCTACCAGCCCGCCAATCGCTGACCACTACCGAACAAGGAGCAACACCATGGCCGAAGTACACGTTTCCCAAGAGATCGCGGCGAGCCAGGACGAGACCTGGAAGACCTTCTCGGACTTCTCGAAGTTCGGTGACTGGCTGACCATCCACGACAAGTTCTACGGCGAGCCGCCGACCGAGATCGTCGTCGGCAGCACGTTCACCGAGCAGGCCACGATCATGGGCATGTCGAACAAGATCGACTGGACGGTCGAGGCGTTCGACGCCCCGAAGAGCCTGACCATCGGCGGCAAGGGCCTGGCCGGCGCACAGATCACCTTCGTGCTCTCCCTCGAGGCGACCGGGGACGGCTCCTGCGTCGCGAAGATCGACGCCGAGTTCGTCGGCACCATGGTGGTCGGCGCGATCGGTGCCGCCGTCGAGAGGGCCGCTCAGAAAGAGGTCACCGCCTCGCTCGAGAAGCTCGCGGCGCTGCTGTCCGGGAGCCCCGCATGATGGCCGCGCTGGACGGCCGGGTCGCGATCATCACCGGCGCCGGGCGCGGCATCGGCCGTGAGCACGCACTGTTCATGGCCCGCGAAGGCGCAGCCGTGGTCGTCAACGACCTCGGTGGAGCCAACGACGGCTCCGGTTCGGACGCCGGCCCGGCTCAGGAGGTCGTCAACGAGATCCTCGCCCTCGGCGGTCGGGCTGTCGCCAACACCGACTCCATCGCCAGCTGGGAAGGCGCGCAGCGCCTGGTTGAGCAGGCCGTCTCCGAGTTCGGCGGCCTGGACATCCTGGTGAACAACGCCGGCATCCTGCGTGACGCGTTCGTCGCGAGCATCACCGAGGAGCAGTACGACTCGGTCATCGACGTACACCTCAAGGGCCACTTCGCGATGCTGCACCACGCTGCGGCGTACTGGAAGGACAAGTCGAAGGCGGGCGAGCAGGTCGCGGCTTCGGTGATCAACACCGCCTCCGCTTCCGGGACCTTCATGCCGAACCCGGGTCAGGCCAACTACGGCGCTGCCAAGGCCGGCATCGTCGCGATGACCCTGGTCGCGGCCGACGAGCTCGGCCGGTACGGCGTCCGGGTGAACGCGATCGCTCCGATCGCCCGGACCCGGCTCACGCTGGCCACCCCCGGTATGGGCGCGATCTTCGCGGCCGAGGTGCCCGAGGGCGAGTTCGACATGTTCGGTCCGGAGAACATCGCGCCGATCGTCGGGTACCTGGCCACCGAGAAGTGCCCGATCACCGGTCAGGTGTTCGGCGTCCAGGGGGGCGCGATCCAGCGGCTGAGCAACTGGTCGATCGCCGAGACGGTCGAGACCGACGGGCCGTGGAACCTCGACGACCTGCCCGAGCAGCTGGCGGCGTGGTCGTGACCGGTCTGACGGGCAAGGTCGCGGTCGTCACCGGTGGAGCCCGTGGGATCGGGGCTGCAACGGCCCACGCCTTGAGCGCCGCCGGCGCGACCGTGGTGGTGGGCGACCTGCCCGACCTGGACGTCACCGATGCCGAGGGCTTCCGCACCTTCCTCGACAAGGTCGAGGCCGAGCACGGGCCGCTGGACATCCTGGTCAACAACGCCGGGATCATGCCGGTCGGTCGGCTGCACGAGGAGTCCGAGGAGCTGGCCCGCCGGATGTTCGAGATCAACGTCTTCGGCGTGATCACCGGCACCAAGCGGGCCCTGGAGTCGATGCTGCCGCGCAGGACCGGGCACATCGTCAACGTCGCCTCGATGGCCGGGGTCGTGTACGCGGCCGGCGCCACGACGTACGTCGCCTCGAAGCACGCGGCTCTCGGCTTCACCGAGTCGGCTCGCCTCGAGTACGCCGGCAGCGGTGTCGAGCTCACCGCGGTGCTGCCGATGTTCGTCAACACCGACCTGACGGCCGGCACCAAGGGGGTCCCCGGAGTGAAGGCGGTCGAACCTGAGGACGTGGCCGCCGGGATCCTGGAGGCGCTCGCCAAGCCGCGAGCGCGGGTCTACGTTCCGAAGGTGGGCAAGGCACTCGCGGGGGCGCAGCACACCATGCCTCGCCGGGCGATGGAGTTCCTGAACGGCAAGCTCGGCGGCAGCACGGTCTTCCTCGACGACGTCGACCAGGCGCAGCGAGCGGCCTACGAGGAGAGGGCGAGGCACTCATGATCGAGTGGTCCGAGGCAGACCTGGCCGTGCGCGAGGCGGTACGCGACTTCATCGAGAAGGAGATCCGCCCGCACGTCGACGAGCTCGAGACCGGCGCGATGCCGCCGTACGACATCGTCCGCAAGCTGTTCGCGGCGTTCGGTCTCGATGCGATGGCGGCTGACGCTCTGAAGAAGCAGCTCGACCGTGAGCGCACCGGTGCCACGGACGAGCGCTCCGGCGAGCGTGGCGACGGCGGCACCGACGGCATGGAGTCGATGGCTGCGGTGGTGTTCAGCGAGATCGCCGGCGTCAGCCTCGGCGTGGTTGCCGCGGTCGGTGTCTCGCTGGGCCTGGGCGCCGGCACCATCCAGTCCAAGGGCACGCTGGCCCAGAAGGAGCGCTGGCTGCCGAAGCTGGTCACCTTCGAGCAGGTGGCTGCCTGGGCGATCACCGAGCCGAACGCCGGTTCGGACGCCTTCGGTGGGATGACGACCTCGGTCAAGCGGGACGGCGAGGACTACATCCTCAAGGGCCACAAGACCTTCATCACCAACGGCCCGGACGCGGACGTGACCGTCGTCTACGCCAAGCTGGACGAGGGCAATGACGTGCCGGTGCGTGATCGCAAGGTGCTCACCTTCGTGCTGGAGAAGGGCATGCCCGGCCTGATCCAGTCCAAGCCGTTCAAGAAGATGGGGATGATGTCCTCGCCGACCGGCGAGCTGACCTTCGACGGCGTCCGCCTGACCAAGGACAACCTGCTCGGCGAGACCGAGGACACCAGTTCCGGAGACGGCCGCGACAGCGCCCGTTCCAACTTCACCACCGAGCGGATGGGAATCGCGATCCTGTCGCTCGGCATCATCAACGAGTGCCTGCGGCTGTGCCTGGACTACGCCAGGACGCGTGAGCTGTGGGGCAAGCCGATCGGTGACCTGCAGCTGATCCAGCTGAAGCTGGCGAAGATGGAGGTTGCCCGGATCAACGTGCAGAACATGGTCTTCTCCGCCCTCGAGCACGCGCGGAAGGGCAAGCCGTTGACGCTCGGCGAGGCGAGCGCGATGAAGTGGTACTCCTCCGAGACAGCGACCGAGGTGGCGATGGACGCGGTCCAGCTCTTCGGCGGCAACGGCTACATGGCCGAGTACCGCGTCGAGCAGCTAGCCCGGGACGCCAAGTCGCTGATGATCTACGCCGGCAGCAACGAGGTCCAGATCACCCACGTGGCGAAGGAGCTGCTGCGGGGCTGACGGAGTACGCCCCCTCAACTGCTGGTGCACCTGTGCAAAAGTCCCTGCATGGGAGCTCTCGCGGCGTGCGTCGCCGTCGTACTCGAAGCAACGGAGGAGCGGCTGCGTTCGTCCGTTAATGAGGTGGTCGCGCGAACCCCAGAGGACGTACGCGATCTCCTCACGGCGGGAGAAGAGGGCGTTGCGTGCGAGAACCTGTGTAGCAATCTCCATGAGGACGACATACATCCGCCGGTTGAGCTGCTTCGTGCTCTCCGAGAAGCAGTCGTCAGGGTCGGGATGGATCCGGCGATGGTGGACGACTTGATGTAGGTCGGCTGACGAGGCCACATGAATCGCGTCGATTTTCACGTTTGGACCGTCGATCCAGCAGTTCCACGGTCATTTTCTGGAAGTCGACGTTCGGTTAGGCCGGGTGTGCGTCCAGGAAGTCGTCGATCAGCGCCCAGGTGGTGCCGCGGGCCGCGCCGCCGGCCAGCACGCCCAGGTGTCCGCCCGGAGCGGTCTCCAGGCGGACGTCGGGGGAGTTCGGGAGGATCTCGCCGACCTGGTGGGCGACCGCGACCGGAACCAGCACGTCGGTGAGTCCGGCGATGTTCATCACGGGCACCCGGACGTCGGCGAGCCGGACCTCCTTGTTGGGTCCCTGGATGGTCCCGGTGGCGAGCTCGTTCTTCAGCGCGAGCCGCTGGTAGGCCTGCAGGGTGGCCCGTCCCGGGTAGGCGAGCATGCTGTTCATGAGGCCGTCGACCGCCTCGATGTGGCCGAGGAACTCCCGGTCGTCACGGTACTTCCACAGCGTCAGCGGCTTCTTCAGGTACGTCGTCACCGCGGTCGCCTTGAACGCCGGACCGACGATCTTCGCCGGCACGCCGCCCATCGCCTTGAAGACGCTGCCGACCAGGTTGCCGTCGGTGTACCGGCCGATCGCGCGGACCGGGGCCAGCATCGGGTTCTTGCTCAGGTCGAACGGGCTGGCCACCATCGCCACCGCGTTCACCGGCAGGTCCTCGTGCGCGGCCGTGGCCACCAGCGAGATCAACCCACCCATGCACCAGCCGACCAGGTTCACCGGCTTGCCGTCGTTGTCCTCCGACACCGTGCGCACCGCCGGCGCGACCACCTCGTTGACGAAGAACTCCAGGCCGAGATCCTTGTCGTCAATCGTCATCGCGCCGTAGTCGACCAGGTACGTCGGCCGGCCGGCGTCGACGAAGTGCTCGGTCATCGAGCAGCCGCGGCGCAGGTCGAAGCAGGTGGCCTGCGAGCCGAGCGGCGGCACCATCAGCACCGGCAGCCCACGCTGCTCGACGTCCGCAGGGTGGTAGCGGTGCAGGGTCGCCTTGCGTCCCTCGTCGATCACGTCCGACGGCATCCGGGTGGTGTCGGCGATACCGCCCCTGACCAGGAAGTCGTAGAGGTTCGCGACCGCCTGGCGTCGCTGTTCCAGCGTCCGGCGCGGATCGAAGACAGAGCTCATGCCAGCAACAACCAGCAGATCTCGCCGAGGTCACGCCGGAACCGGGGCCGATCGACCAGCGACGGCGTCCGGGCCAACGAGTTGGCCATCATCTGCGCTGCCTGGACCTTGATCCGGGAAACCGTGATGTCCTCCTCGGGCCGCAGCTGGTGGATCAGGTCGACCCACTGGCCGATGTAGCCGAGCTGGGCCTTCTGGGTGGCCTCGTTGTAGACCGGGTCGAGGTTGCGGGCCTCGGCGATCAGGGCGGTGATCAGGTCGCTGTGGTCGATCGCCAGGGCGACGTAGGAGTCGGAGACCTTGCGCAACGCGCGTTCGGCATCGGTCGTCTCCTCGACGGCGTCGGCCAGCGCCTCCTGGAGCGCGGCGTACGCGCGGGCCAGCGCGTCGTACAGCAGGTCGTGCTTGCTGGCGAAGTGGTTGTAGATGCTCGGTCCGGCGATGCCGACGGCGGCACCGATGTCGTCGATGCTCACCGCCTCGAACCCGTTGCGTGCGAACAGCCGGGTCGCAGCCTCGACGATCTCGTCCCGTCTGCTCTCCGTGGCCCGTCGCCGCTGCGGAGGGATCGGAGCCGGCGCGAGCGGTCCGAAGTCGTAGCCGAGGACCTGCTCGGCCAGGTCGGCGAGCACCTCCTCGAACTTCTCCGGGCCGAGCTGCAGGCGGTGGAAGGAGATGCTGCTCATCGAGTTCACCAGGCAGGCGGCCAGGAACTCGGCGTGCTCGGCCTCCAGGTCGGGGCGGATCGATCCGAGCGTCGCCGCGAGGCTGCTGCCGGCCCGGCGAAGACGCCCGCGGAGCTCGACCTGCTGGGCTTCCGGCAGGTTGCGGGCCTCCCGCTGCCAGAGCACGCCGAGGCGGCGGTAGGCCAGTGCGGTCCGCGCGCACGCCAGCGCGATCCCGCGACGGTCGTGGGTCGGCAGGTCCTCGAGCATCGAGACGAACGCGGTGGAGGTCTCGTCGATCGCCTCGAAGAGGATGTCGGACTTGCCGCCGAAGTGCCGGTAGAGCGCTGACGGGCCGACGTTGACCGACTCTGCGATGTCGGCCATCGAGACCTGCTCGTAGCCGCGCTCGTAGAAGAGCCGGGTGGCGGCCGACCGGATCTGGGCGCGCCGATCCCGCGGGCGCTTGCCACGGGGAGGCACGACAACGACGTGCGCATCTGGGTCACGAATTCGCACTGCCTCGGTACTAGCCACGATTCACTTAGTGTGGCACGCTCATCCGAACGTGACTACGGTCACGTGCTCACCAATCGTCAGAAGTGGGGCCCGATGGCGAGTCAGCAGGCAGCGCTGCGGACCTTGGCGCGCCCGCTCCTGCCCATCGGCGACCTGTTCGCGTTCGCGGTCGACGTCTTCCGGGCGATGTTCCAGCGACCGTTCCAGTGGCGGGAGTTCTTCGACCAGTCCTGGTTCGTCACCCGGGTCTCGCTGCTGCCGATCTGCGCGATCACGATCCCGTTCGGCGCCGTGCTCTCCTTGCAGATCGGCTCGCTGTTCAACCAGCTCGGTGCGCGCTCGTTCACGGGTGCCGTCGCGGTGGTTGGCATCGTCCAGCAGGCTGCTCCGGTTGCCACCGTGAGCATCGTTGCCGGCGCTGCCGGGACGGCGGTCGCCGCCGACCTCGGGGCGCGGAAGATCCGCGAGGAGCTCGACGCGATGGAGGTGCTCGGGATCTCGGTGATCCAGCGGCTCGTCGTTCCCCGGGTGCTCGCCATCGCCTTCATCGCAGTGTTCCTCAACGGAGTGGCCACCCTGGTCGGTGTGATGGGCGGCTACTCGTTCAACGTGCTGGTCCAGGGCGGATCGCCGGGTGCCTACGTGCACGCCTTCACGGCCCTGGCGCAATTGCCTGACCTCTACATCGGCGAGGTGAAGGCGTTCATCTTCGGCATCGTCGCGGGTATCGTCGCCTGCCACCAGGGCATCAAGGCCAAGGGCGGACCCCAGGGCGTCGGCAACGGCGTCAACCAGTCCGTGGTGATCTCGTTCGTGCTGCTGTTCGTGGTGAACACGATCCTGACCGTCGTGTACTACCAGATCGTTCCGCCGAAGGGTTTGTGATGACCCTCGTGCGCGGGGCCGACGAGCCCGTCCCGGTCCCCGGACTCCTGGTCCGGGCCTGGCGAGCCGTCTACGACGTGCTCAGCGACCTGGGCGACCAGGTCCAGTTCTACGGTTCCAGCCTGGTCGGCGTCCCGAAGGCGATGACCCGTTACCGCCGCGAGGTGCTCCGGCTGCTCGCCGAGGTGGCGCTCGGTCGGGGCGCCCTCGTCCTGGTGGCGGGAACGCTCGGCATCATCGTGTTCGAGGTGCTGGCCGTCGGGTCCGTGGTCGGCCTGGTCGGGTACCAAGGGCTCAAACAGGTGGGCATCCAGCCGTACGTCGGCTTCCTGTCGGCGTACTTCAACACCCGAGAAGTGGCGCCGCTGATCGCTGCGAATGCTCTGGTGGCCACAGTCGGGGCCGGTTTCACCGCCCAGCTCGGCGCGATGCGGATCTCCGAGGAGATCGACGCCGTCGAGGTGATGGCGATCCCGTCGATCCCGTTCCTGGTGAGCACCCGGGTGATCGCCTCGTTCCTCGCGGTGATCCCGCTCTACTTCGTCGGCCTGATCGGTACCTACGCCGCGACCCAGGCGGTGTCGATCCATTACTACGGGCTGACCGGCGGCACCTACGACCACTACTTCAACCTGTTCCTGCCACCGATCGACGTCCTGTACTCGTTCGCCAAGGTGCTGGTCTTCGCGGTGATCTTGACGCTGATCTGCTGCTACTACGGCTTCACCGCCAAGGGCGGTCCGGCCGGCGTGGGTGTCGCGGTCGGTCGGGCGGTGCGGCTGTCACTGGTGATCATCGTGATCGCCGACTTCTTCCTGAGCCTCGCGCTGTGGGGTTCGACGACGACCGTGCGGATCGCCGGATGACCAGCGCACTGAGGCGGCACTCCAAGCCCCTGGCCGGGATCGTCTACCTCCTGCTGATCGCACTGCTGGTGTGGACGAGCGTGCTGGCGTTCAACAAGCAGCTCCCGTGGCAGAGTGCGGCGACCGTGACGCTGCGGACGACCACGCCTGGCCTGGAGCTGAACCCGCACTCCGACGTCAAGTTCCAGGGCCTGCGCGTCGGCGAGGTCCGGAAGATCACCTCGGACGGTCGGACCGCGACCATCGAGCTCGCTCTGGACAAGGGCAAGCTCGAGCTGATCCCGGCGAACATCGACGCGGCGATCGTGCCGAAGACGCTGTTCGGCGAGAAGTTCGTCGACCTGCGGCTGCCCACGTCACCGACTGCCGCGCGGCTCGTTGCCGGCGGCAGCATCCAGCAGTCGACGACCTCGGTCGAGATCGGCGCCCTGTTCAGCAACCTGGTGCCGGTGCTCGATGCGCTCAAACCGGAGCAGCTCTCGGTGATCCTGAATTCGCTGGCCCAGGCGTTGGACGGTCGGGGGGCGACGCTGGCGCGCAGCTTGAACCAGCTGCAGGCGTTCCTGGTCAAGGTCGACCCGCACCTGGACACCTTCACCCGCGACATCGGCCAGTTCGCGAAGACCGCGGACATCTACGCGGACAGTGCGCCTGATCTGCTCAAGGTTCTCTCGGCGACCGCCGGGATCAGCCGGGAGCTGCTGATCCCGCAGGAGCAGAAATTCGGCTCCTTCCTCGACCAGGTGGTCGCCACCAGCGGCGACACCAAGGAGGTGCTGGCTCAGAACGCCGAGAACCTGATCCGGATCTCCGGCCGGTCCCGGCCGGTGCTGGCGCTGCTCGACGAGTACTCCAAGGCGCTGCCGTGCTTCCTCAAGGGGTTGCACCGGTTCAGCATCCTGAGCAACCAGGCGATCGGCGCTCGCGGCCCGTTCACCAACCTGGTGGTCGACGTGATCGCGAACAACGAACCGTACAAGAACCCGGACGACCTCCCGAGCAACCCGAAGAGTGACGGCAACAACGCCAACCTTCCGACCGGCATCCCCGGCTGGGAGCCGCACTGCCCCGAGTTCTCCGAGGAGGTGCTGGCGCTGAAGGACGCCGCACCGAACTCACTGCCCTACATCGGCCAGGCGATCGATCCTCCGGGCTCCGCCAAGCAGGTGGCAGTCTCTCCGGCCGCTGTTGCCGAGGCGCGCAACGCACTCGCCCGGGCGATGGCGGCCCAGGCGCTCGGTGTGCCGCAGGACCAGGTGCCCGGGTACGCCGACCTGCTGATCGGCCCGATGCTCAGCGACGGGGAGGTGACCCTGCGATGACGCAGATGCAGTCGCGGATCCCCTCGTCGGTCTACAAGGTCAGCATCTTCGCGGTCGTCACGACGTTGATGATCGGGCTCCTCGCAACCCTGATCGGCAACATCAGCCTGACCGAGTCGCGGACCTACTACGGGCTGTTCTCCGACGCCACCGGCGTCTTCAAGGGCGACCGGGTCCGGGTCTCCGGTGTCGAGGTCGGCTCGGTGAAGGGCCTGAAGCTGGTCAGCTCCGGCGGCCGCAAGGTCGCCCGCCTGGAGTTCAGCGTCGAGAAGTCGGTTCCGGTCTATGCCGACGCCGAGCTCGAGCTGCGCTACGAGAACATCGTCGGCCAGCGCTACCTGAACATCAGCGAGAGCCCGCAGGCCGGGCCGTCCGCGAAGTCCGGAACGACCTTCCCGGTCAGCCAGACCACGCCGGCGCTCAGCCTCACCGAGCTGTTCAACGGCTTCCAGCCGCTGTTCCGGGCGCTGGACCCGGAGCGGCTCAACACCTTCAGCTTCGAGCTGGTCCGTGCCCTGCAGGGCGAGTCCGGCTCGCTGCAGAACCTGATGCGCAACACCGCCACCCTGACCAACTCGATCGCCGACAAGGACCAGGTGATCGGCAGCGTGGTCAGCAACCTGAACACCGTGCTGCAGACCGTCGGCGACCGCGACCAGAAGCTCACCGGCCTGATCGTGCAGTTCCGCAACCTGATGTCCGGTCTGGCGGGGCAGGCGGACGTGATCGGTGCCTCGCTGCCGTCGCTGGACCGATTGCTCACGGCGACCTCCGGGACCCTGTCCGAGATCCGGGCGCCGCTCAAGCAGAGCGTCGGCGGGCTGCGCAGCGTCGCCGACAGCCTGTACGCCGACCGCGCCACCCTGGACGCGTCCCTGAAGAAGCTGCCGTTCACGTTGCGGACCCTCGCTCGCACGGGCTCCTACGGATCCTGGTTCAACTTCTACGTGTGCGGCATCCAGCTCAACCTGACGCTGCTCAACGGCACGGTCAACCTGGGCAACGTCGGAGCCTCGGCCAACGAGCGCGACACCGTCTGCGCCGGGGGGACCGAATGAGCGTCCCCCGCACCGACAACCAGCTCGTCCGGATGGCCGTCATCGGCATCGCGGTCCTGACCACGCTGTTCTTCGTCGCGATCAATTTCCAGCGACTGCCGCTGGTCGGCGGCGGCACCGAGTACCGGGCCGAGTTCACCGACGCAGCCGGACTGGTCTCCGGCGAGGAGGTCCGGGTCGCCGGCATCAAGGTCGGCACCGTCACCGGGATCAAGCTCGGCAAGGGCAAACCGGCCAGGGTGGTGGTGACTTTCACGGTGAAGGGTGTCGACCTGGGTCGTTCGACCACGGCGGACATCGAGGTGAAGACGCTGCTGGGTCAGCACTACCTGGGAGTGACGCCTGCGGGTGGCGGGAAGCTCGACTCCGGCGCACTGATCCCGCTGTCGCGGACGACCACGCCGGTGAACATCGTTCCGGTGTTCCAGCGGCTGACCACAACCTCGCAGGAGATCGACACCGCCGGGGTGGCGAAGGCGTTCGACGCGCTCTCCACGACGCTCGCCCGGACCGCGCCGGAGATGACCCAGACCCTGCGCGGACTGTCCCGGCTGTCGAAGTCGGTGACGGTCCGCGACGCCCAGATCCGTGAGCTGTTCGAGCGGGCGAGCCAGGTCTCCGGCGTCGTCGCCGACCGCGACCGGGACATCGCCCAGCTGCTCACCGACACCAACACCGTGCTCGCCGAGCTCGACCGTCGCCAGCAGACGGTCACCAGCATCATCGACGGGACCGTCGCGCTGGCCCGGCAGCTCAGCGGGCTGGTCAAGGACAACAAGGCCCAGCTCGCGCCCGCGCTGGCCAAGCTGAACGGTGTGCTGGCGGTGCTGCGGAGCAACCGGGCCAACCTCGACCAGGCGTTGCGGGTCGCTGCCGTCTACGGCCGCGAGTTCGTCAATGTCGGTGGCAGCGGCCACTTCTTCGACACCACCATCAAGGCTCCGCACGGCATCGCCCTGTGCCCGGTCAACGGTGACGGCGCGACGGACGGGATCGCCGGCCTCCTCGGATCGATCCTGTCCCAGATCAACTCGTCGGTGAACAACAGCGACAAGCCCTGCCTCCCGCTCGGCCCGGCCACCGGGGGGACGCCATGAACATCTTCGGGACGACCTTCGGGATCCGACGGACGCTGACCACCGCGGTGGTGCTGCTGCTGGTGCTGGCCGGGCTGCTGGTCCTCCGCTCCGGCGGGACCGACGAGCGCACCCTGACGGCGACGTTCCCGCGCACCACCAGCCTGTACGCCGGGGCGAAGGTCAAGGTGCTCGGCGTCGCCGTCGGCAGGGTCGACTCGATCAAGGTCAAGGGCACCAGCGTCGAGGTGAAGATGTCCTACGACGGTGACGTGAACCTGCCGAAGGACGTGCACGCGCTGATCGTGCCGCCGTCGATCGTCGGTGACCGCTTCGTCCAGCTGGCGCCGGCGTACGAGGACGGGGCGACGCTGCCCGACCGGGCTCGTCTCGGCCTGGACCGGACCGGGGTTCCGATCGAGCTGGACGAGACCTATGCCGCGCTGGACAAGTTCGCGGTCGGGCTCGGCCCGAACGGTGCCAACAAGGACGGCTCGCTGTCCCGGTTGGTCACCGCCACCGCGCAGAACCTCACCGGCCACGGCGAGGCGTTCAACCAGACGGTCCGCGACCTCACCGGCGCGATCAGCACGTTGGCCGGCAGCAGCGGGAACATCGACCAGACGGTGAAGAACCTGTCCACGCTGACCGGAACGCTGGCCGGCAAGGACGCCCAGCTGCGAGCGCTGGTGACGAACCTGGCCCGGGTCGGCGCCGCGCTCAACGGGCAGCGCGACGACATCAGCTCCTCGGTGGTCGAGCTGCAGCAGGCCCTCGGGATGGTCGACGCGTTCGTGAAGCAGAACCGTGCGGCGATCCGGACGTCGATCAGCGGCGTCAAGGACGTCAGCGCGGTGCTGGCCCGGCGTACCCACGAGCTGGAGCAGCTGGTGAACCTGGCACCGGTCGGCCTGACCAGCCTGGCGAACATCTACATCCCGACGAACTGGGACCTGCTCCACCCGGAGACGAGCACGGTCGCCGGCCGGACCGGCTCGGCGGCGCTGCGGTCCACCTTGTTCGCAGACCTCGACACCCAGCTCGGGTTCACGCTGAGCGCCGTCTGCGCCCAGCTGCCGGCGGCGCAGCAGGCCCAGCTCGCCGCGTTCTGCTCGACGCTGACCTCGGTCGGGGGCAACCTCGGTGCCCTGCTCAGCCAGGCGATCGAGAACGGCGCCAGCGGGATCGCCCCGGCCCCCGGTGCGACGTCGCTGAGGTCGCTGATGATCGGGGGTGCGTCGTGAAGGGTCTCGACAAGCTCAACCTTCGGTGGTCGCTGGTCGGTCTCGTGGTGCTGACCGGGTGCGGGTACTCGGGCGCCAGCAGCCTGCCCCTGCCAGGAGCGATCGGCGGCAAGGACACCTACGCGATCACCGTCGTGCTCCCGGACGCCACGAACCTGGTCGCCAAGGAGACCTGCCGCAGCAACGACACCGTGATCGGCAGCGTCGAGTCGGTCGAGCTCGACAAGAACCTGCGAGCCCGGGTCGTCTGCCGGATCAAGAACTCGGTGAAGCTGCCGGCGAACGTGACCGCGTCGCTGAGCGAGACCAGCCTCCTCGGCGAGCGGTTCGTGGCGCTGGACCCGCCGTCCGGCGTGGAAGAGCGCGGAGTGCTGAAGCCGGGCACCACCCTGCCGGCGAGCAGCACCCGGGCCGACCCCGACGTGGAGATGGTCTTCGGTGCGCTGTCCCAGGTGCTCAACGGCGGCAGTCTGGGCAGCATCGAGACGATCACCCGCGAGCTGAACACCGCCTTCTCCGACAGCGACCTGCACGGCAGCATCGAGGCCTTGAACACCGTGGTCGGCAAGTTCAACGACCACCGCGACGAGATCAGCGCCTCGCTGGTCTCGCTGGACCGGCTCGCCTCCCGGCTGGCCCGGCAGCGCACCGTGCTGGCCGATGCCCTGGACTCGATCCCGGGAGGCCTCGCCGTGCTGGACCGGCAACGGGCCAAGCTGGTGTCGACCCTGACCAAGCTCTCCGACCTGTCGAAGGTGGCGGTGCCGCTCATCCAGGCGACCCGGGAGAACACGGTCGCGGACCTCAAGCACCTCGCGCCGGTACTGACCCAGCTGAGCAAGGCCGGCGACGAGCTGGCGCTGTCCCTCGGCCGGATCGTGACCTTCCCGTTCCCGAGCAACGGGCTGTCGACGATCAAGGGTGACTTCGCCGGCCTCTACGGGACCATCGAGCTCGACGTCGATCTGCTCAACCGGTTGCTCGGCACCAACACCGGGCCGCCCACGACGTTGCCCGGAGCACCGGCGAAGCCGAACGTCGGCAAGCCGACGACGACGGGCAACCCGCTGCAGGAGCTGTTGCAACCGGTCACCGGCGGTCTGACCGAGCTGCTCAACGGATTGCTGGGGGGTCGACCGTGACCACGCTGCTCACCCGGATCCAGCTCATCGCGTTCGCGGTGGTGACCGTGCTCGCGGTCAGCTACGGCGCCGTCAACTTCTTCCACGTCGGCACGGTGTTCTCACCGCCGTTCGAGGTGCGGGCACAGTTCGCGTCCTCGGGCGGGATCTACGCCCGGGCGGACGTCGACCTGCTCGGCACCAGGGTCGGCTCGGTCAAGAAGATCATTCCGGGACCCGGCTCCGGGACGACGGTCGTGATGTCGATCGATCACGGTGTGAAGATCCCGCGGGACATCACCGCGACGATCGGCAGCAAGTCCGCGATCGGGGAGCAGTACGTCGAGCTGGAGCCGCGCACGGCCGGCGGTCCGGTGCTGGCGGGCGGAGACGTGATCAAGCTCGCGGACACCACCTCGCCGATCGACGTCGCCACGCTGCTCGGCGACCTCGACTCGTTCGCCGGGTCGATCCCGGCCGACGACCTGGCGACCGTGATGAAGGAGCTGTCGACCGGGCTGGCGGGGGTCGGGGGTTCGCTGGGTCACCTGATCGACAACACCGACCGGCTGACCAGGGTGTCGCTGGCCGGGGTCGAGGACCTGAACCGGCTGATCGACGACGCCAGCACCGTGCTCGACACCCAGGTGCAGAAGGGCCCGCAGACCGTGGCGTACCTGCGCGACCTGGCCGGGCTGACCAGCGAGCTGCGCCGGATCAACTCCTCCTTCGACGATCTCTTCGCGAACGGCATCCGGGCAGGTGTCCAGGTCAGCAACCTGCTTGCGGACAACCAGCAGGCGCTGCCGGTGCTGCTCAACCAGCTGATCGCGGTCACCGATGTCGCCGCGGACCGGATCCCGGCACTGCGCAAGACCTTGGTGATCTTCCCGTACGCGCTCGAGGTCGGCGCCACCGGCGTCCGGCGCTGCGGCTCCTACAACCCGAAGACCGGCAAGCCGATCGAGGCGACCTGCCGGTACGACGAGCAGGGCCGGCCGATCTACGCCGCGTACCTCGCCCTCCAGCTGCCGGGGCCCCCGAACGCGCCGTACTTCCCGTGCACCAAGGGCTACGAGGGCACCGTGAAGTACCTGCCGGACGGCACGCCGTTGAAGGGCGGTCCGAAGCAGAAGGTCGACAGCCCGCCGAACTACAACGCCCGGTGCACGGCCTCCCCGGACGACCCGAACACGCCGCTGGTGCGTGGCGCCCAGAACGTCAAGGGTCCGTCGGCGACGCCTGGTCGCACTGCCCCGGCGTATGGGTTGGCGCTGCTGGACCCCAACACCGGTGTGGTGGTCACCCGCGACGGCAGCTACCAGGTGTCGCAGGCCGATGGTCCGACCGATCTGGGATCGTTGCTGAACAGTCCGATGGAGTGAGGGAGACAGCAATGCCCGCGTCCCGACGATCCTGGATCGTCCCGGGAGTGCTCGCCGTTCTGGTGCTCGCCCTGCTGGCGACCTCGTTCGTGCTGCGTCCCTCGGGTCGCGAAGCCGATCCGGGGATGCTGGTTGCTGCTCGCCAGCAGGCGAAGAACTTCTTCAGCCTCGACTACCGGCACGCCGATGCGGACGTGGACCGGGTACTGGCCCTCTCCACCGGAAAGTTCAAGAAGGAGTACGCCTCCCGTCGCAAGGAGGTGGTCGAGGGGGTGACCAGCAAGAAGCTGGTGGTGAGCGCTTCGGTCCCGCGGGACGGAGCCGCGGTCGAGCTCGTGGACGGCGACCACGGCCAGGTGCTGGTCGCTGTCGACGTCAGCACCGGAACCCTCACCGGACCGACAACCGAGAACCGCTACCGAGCCCGGATCCTGCTCACCCGCATCGACGGGCGCTGGCTCGTCTCCGACGTCAACCAGGTCGGGTGATGGCGGTGGCTCGACGCATCCTGGTGGCCGTCCTCGTCGGACTGCTGCTCGTCTCGGCCGGGCTCACCGTCCGGGTCATCACGCACGACGAACCGGCCGTGGTCAACCCGAAGGTGCTCGCCGACGGCCGGTACCGCGTCGGCACCGTCGGCGACGACGACGCCATCGCTGCGGTCAAGGCCGCTACCAAGGCGCTGCCGGTCGCGCTGTCCTACGACTACCGGTCGCTGGACAAGTCGCTGAAGGCAGCCACCGCGCTGATGACGACGAGCTTCGCCACCAAGTTCCAGACCACGTTCGACAAGACCACCCGCAAGCTCGCGACCGAGAAGCAGGCGATCACCAGCGCACTGGTGCGGGCCGCCGGTCTGGTCGGCGCGGTCGACGGCAGCAAGGCGACGGTGCTGGTCTACCTCGACCAGGTGCTCGTGTCGAGCAAGACGAAGAAGGCCGGCGACCCGCTCAAGGTCAGCCAGAACCGGGTGCACGTCTCGCTGCGCGAGGTCGACGGGAAGTGGCGGGTCAGTGACATCGAGCCGTTCTGAGGTGACCCTGGCCCGCTGGCGGACGCGGGCGCTGGAGGTCGACGGGACGGGTCCGGTCGTGCTGCTGCTGCACGGGTTCGGTGACCACGCCGGTACCTGGGCGCCGGTGCTGGACGGGCTCGAGCAGGCCGGAGTGCGCGCGGTGGCGCTCGACCTGCCCGGGTACGGCGAGTCCGATCCCGCTGACACCGGCCCGGCGCTGCCGCAGCTCGACGAGTTCGTGCGGGCGGCGGTCGAGCGCTGGACGGTCAACGGGGTGCCACCGGTCGTGGCCGGCAACTCGCTCGGCGGCGCGCTCGCGATCCGGGCTGCCCAGGATCCGGCCTGCCGCGTCTCCGGGGTGGTGCCGGTGTCGCCTGCCGGTTACGGGCACGCCTGGTTCGTCGACGCGCTCGAGCGGTTCAGCTGGTTGAACCCGTTGATGTTCGTGCCGATCGTGCCGATGAACACCTTCCGCCGGTTGGTCGCCTCCGGGTTCTTCTGGGGCGCAGCCGGTGGCGCCGCCCGGGTGCGGCCGGGGATGTCCCGGGCCTTCGCGGCCCATTTCCGGACCCGGGCCGACGTGAAGCGGATCTTCGGGCCGGCGCCCGAGCTGCTCGCGGAGATAAGGGCGCAGCAGGCAGCCCCGGTCACGGTTCCGTGCCTGGTCATCTGGGGCCGGCACGACCGGCTCACCCTGGTCTCGGGGGCGAAGGTTCTCGGCGCGATGGCTCCGGCTGCCGAGGTCGTGGTCCTCGAGGACTGCGGGCACTGCTCCCAGGTCACCCGGCCCGACCTGGTCGCCGAGCACCTGGTCCGGTTCGTCTCGTCGATCGGCGTTCCGGCCCAGGGCGCGTGAGGCTCTAGGAGCCGTCGCCCAGGTTGCGGCCGGTGTTGTCGACCTCGGCGCCCTCCGGACGATTGGCAGGATCCAGGCGCCTGCGGCGCTCCTCCTCGACCTCCTCCTCGGTCATGCCGACCGGGGGCTGGTCGAAGTCGATCCCGAGGCTGCGACCGGCGCGCGCGTCGGTGTCGACGCCGCCGCGGTCGATGATGCTCTCGCTCTGCCCCTTGTCCTGCGGGCGGTCTTCGTTGGTCATCTCGCACCTCTCCCTTGAGGTCGTGACCCGGCTGGACTGCACGAGGTCACCTCATGCCCATGCCCCGAAATCCCCGACGGCAACCCCCGTTCGGGGGCGTGGTGTCCCGATCAGAGGTCGACCGGGACCCGCTGGTCCGATCCGGAGCCGTCACCGACGTCGCGTCCGCGGACGTGGATCTCCGCAGCGGTGACCTGGGCTCGGTAGAGCACGAACGGCTCCTGCTGCAGCGTCGTGGGCGTGAACGAGAGCGCCGGGTCGACGTCGCGGAACGCCTCGTTGCAGGCAGCCTCCAGCTGCTCGGCCGGCACCCGCTCGGCCGTGGCCTCCAGGTAGACCGCCTGACCGGTGTGCGGATCGGCCATCGAGTCGAAGACGACGATGCTCACGTCATTGCGTTGCTCGATGTTGCGCGAGTGGTGCGCGTCCGGGGACGAGAGCCAGTACGCCGTCCGGTGATCCACCAGTGAGAACCACACCGGGGACACCCGTGGGCGACCGGACGGATCGACGGTCCCGAGGACCATGAACCGATTGTCGGCCAGGGTGCGGCGCGCGAGGTCTGCGAGGTCCGCCGTCACGAGCGCTACCGGATCCGTCCGAACCGTCGCTTCCCGCGGGCGGAGATGAGCCGGATCATCCGGTGGAGCGTCTTGCTGCGGCGCTTGGTGTACGGGTACCAGTTGAGCTCGTTCTTCGGCGTCATCTTCGCGGTGGTGATCGCCTTCGCCCGGCAGTACTTGCGGATCGCAGCCTCGCCGCCGAACCGGCTGCCGACGCCCGACTCCTTCCAGCCACCGTGCGGGAGGGCGGTCGCCGACAGGTTCGCCATCACGTTGTTGACGTTCACCGCGCCGGCGTCGAGCCGGGCGGCCAGCGCGAGACCGCGCTCCTCGTCCTGGGTCCAGACCGAGGCGGACAAGCCGTACTCGGTGTCGTTGGCCAGCCGGATCGCTTCCTCGGCGTCGGCCACCTTCATCACCGGGATGGTCGGGCCGAAGGTCTCCTCGCGCATGCAGGACATCGAGTGGTCGACGTCCACGAGCACGGTCGGTTCGAACGAGTACCCCTCGGTGCCGCGGTGCCCTCCGGTGAGGATGCGGGCGCCGGCCTTCTCCGCGTCGCGGACGTGGCGCTCGACGATGTCCACCTGGGCGGGAGTCGCCATCGAGCCGACGTCGGAGCTGCCGAGCGGACCAGGTCCCTGGCGGAGCTCGGCGACCTTGGCGGCGAGCTTGTCCACGAACTCGTCGTAGACCGGCGCCTCGACGTAGACCCGCTCGACGGAGATGCAGACCTGTCCGGAGTTGAACAGCCCGCCCCAGGCGGCACCGTTGACCGCGCGGTCGATGTCCGCGTCGGCGAGCACGATCATCGGGTCCTTGCCGCCGAGCTCGAGGCTGTAGCCGATCAGCCGCTCTGCCGCCCGGGTGGCGATCTTGCGGCCGGTGGCGGTGGAGCCGGTGAACTGCACGAAGTCCACGACGTCGATCAGCGCGGCACCGGTCTCGCCGGTGCCGGTGACGACTCCGAAGACGTCCGGGGCGCCGATCTCGCGCCAGCCCTCGATGGCGCGGACGAACGAGAGCGGGGTGACCTCGCTCGGCTTGACCAGCACCGCTGCTCCGGCGGCCAGGGCCGGGGTCACGTCCATGAACGGTCCGGCGATCGGGAAGTTCCACGGAGTGATCACGCCGACCAGCTGGTGCGGCGTGTACGCGACCGACAGGTTGCTCGAGGAGCTGGTCAGGTTGTGCGGCTTGCGCTTCTCGGTCGCCAGCGCGGACCCGGCGATCTTGGCGAAGTAGTTGATGAGGTCGGCTGCCATGCCGATCTCGATCAGCGCCTCGTGCCGGACCTTGCCGGTCTCGAGCTGGAGCAGGTCGGTGATCTCCTCGGCGTTGTCGAGCAGCCAGTCCCGGTACGCCGTCAGCAACGGCGCCCGGCCCTCGGCGCCGAGCTCGTGCCATGCCGCCTGGTTGCTGCGCAGGCGGGCCGCGACCTCGGCGACCTCGGCGGCGCCCTGGGCGGGGACGGTACCGGCGACGCCGCCGTCGGCGGGAGCGTTCACCTGGACGACGTGCTGGTCAGCGATCTGGGTCATGGCCCCAGTCTGACCGAGCCCCGGCCCGGCGTACATGACCGGACCGCGCAGCGGGATTGACCCCGATGGGTGGATCCACCCATCCGCGGAGGCTTGAATTGGGTGTCCTCCCCGACGCGGTCGAGGGCTCGCAGTTCCTAGCGTCGACGACATGAGCACCCAACACATCGAGACCCTGATCATCGGTGGCGGCCAGGCCGGTCTCGCCACCGGCTACCACCTGCGCAAGCTCGGGCACCCGTGCCTGATCCTCGAGTCCAACGCCCGTGTCGGCGACCAGTGGCGCAACACCTGGGACTCGCTGCACCTGTACACCGCGGCGCGCTACGACAGCCTGCCCGGCCTCCCGTTCCCCAAGGGTGCCTGGGAGTTCCCGCACAAGGACGAGGTCGCCGACTACATGGAGAACTACGCGCTCGCCTGGGACCTGCCGGTGCGCACCAGCACCCGGGTCGCATCGCTGACGTCCGGCCCGGGCGGCGGCTTCGTCGCGAGCCTCGACTCCGGCGAGGTGATCACCTCCGACAACGTGGTGGTGGCCACCGGCCCGTTCGGGCGGACGCCGCTGGTCCCGTCGTTCGCCGCCGACCTGGATCCCGGGATCGTCCAGCTGCACTCCAGCGAGTACCGGCGTCCGGGACAGGTACCCCCGGGCAAGGTCCTGGTCGTGGGCGCGTCGCACTCGGGCACCGACATCGCCTACGAGCTGGCGCTCGACCACGAGGTGGTGCTGGCCGGCCGGGACTGCGGCCAGATCCCGTGGCGCATCGAGAACCGGTTCAATCGGATCGGCTTCCGGATGATCGTGTTCCTGTTCAAGCACGTGCTCACCCGGCGTACGCCGATGGGCCGCAAGGAGATGGACGAGTTCCGGCAGCACGGGGGACCGATGATCCGTGTGAAGCGGTCGGACCTGAAGGCCCGTGGCGTCGACCGTGTCCTCGACCGCGTTGCCGGGGTGCACGACGGACGTCCCCAGCTCGACGACGGCAGCACGGTCGACCCGGCTGCGGTCGTGTGGTGCACCGGGTTCCAGCAGGTCTACGACTGGATCAAGCTCCCGGTGTTCGGCGAGGACGGCTGGCCCCGGGAGTACCGCGGTGAGGTTGCCTCCGCGCCCGGGCTGTTCTTCTGCGGGCTCAGCTTCCAGTACTCGGTGACCTCGATGTTCCTGCTCGGCACCCGACGGGACGCGAAGTTCGTGGCCGGTGCCATTCACCGGCGGGTGCCGCAACCCGTCGGCGTCGCCGCCTGAGTCTGCGGGGTGCCCGGGCCGGGTCCGCCGCCGCTATCCTCCGAGAAAGGTGGTGCGCGATGGGCGTGATCGAGGACCTGGCTCGGGCACACGAGGCGTACGAGCGTCGGGAGTGGCAGTCGGCGTACGCGGCGCTGTCCGCGGTGGACGACGCCGGGCTCGCGGCCGCCGACTTCCAGGACCTGGCGCTGAGCGCCCTGCTCGCCGGTCGCGAGAACGACGCGATCCAGGCGGCACAACGCGCCTACCAGGCGCACCTCGACGCGGGGGACGTGGCCGGTGCGATCCGGGCGGCCTCCTTCCTGACCATGAACCTGCTGCTCTCCGGCGAGACTGCGATCGGGAGCGGCTGGGTGGCCCGCGCCGAGCGGCTGCTGGAAGGTCGGGACGAGGACAGCGTGGAGCACGGCTACGTGCTGATGCTGGTGATGTTCCGCAGCATCTTCACCGGCGAGCACGCGACGGCGCTCGAGCTGGCCGGGAGAGTGACCGAGTACGGCCGCCGGTTCGGAGACCGCGACCTGCACGCCAACGGCCTGAACGCGAACGGCCGGATGCTGATCTACTCCGGCCGTGTGAAGGAGGGCCTCGCCCTGCTCGACGAGGCGATGGTCGCCGTCGCGCTCGGGGAGGTCAGCCCGCTCTTCGCCGGGGAGATCTACTGCTCGTTGATCGAGGCCTGCCAGGAGGTCTCCGACTACGGCCGGGCGGCAGAGTGGACGAGCGGCCTGAGCCGTTGGGTCGACGAGCAACCCGAGCTGGTCCGGTTCACCGGGCAGTGCGCGGTGCACCGCGGTCAGATCATGCGGCTGCGTGGCGCGTTCACCGACGCCGTCGCGGAGTTCGACCGCGCGGTGGAGCGTTACCTCGCGTCAGGTCAACCGGCTCCCGCCGGCCTCGCCTGCAGCGAGCAGGGAGACGTCCTCCGGATCCTCGGGGACCTCGCCGCCGCGCAAGGCTCCTACGACCGTGCGGTCGGCTTCGGCCATGAGCCGCAGCCGGGTCAGGCGTTGCTCTGGCTGGCGACGGGCCGCACCGACAGTGCGGTGGCCGCGGCCCGCAGACTTCTCGGCGAGCGCGCGGATCCGGTGGGTCGGTCACAGGTTCTGGCCGCTGCGGTCGAGGTGCTGCTCGCCGGCGACGACCTCGAAACCGCAGCACTCGTCGCGGACGAGCTCGTCGAGGTCGCCCGGGCGTTCGGGTGCCTGCCGCTTCGGGCCATGGCCGACACCAGCCGCGGGACGGTGCTGCTGGCCCAGGGGTCGTACGCCGAGGCGCTGACCGCCGTGCGATCGGCGCTGCAGACCTGGCTGTCGCTGCACGCTCCCTACCAGGTGGCCCGGACCCGGGTGCTGATCGCGCAGTGCCTGCGCGGGCTGGACGACGAGGAGTCCGCGGTCCGCGAGCTCACCGAGGCCCGCTCCGCATTCGCTGCCCTCGGCGCCGTTCCCGACGAACGGGCGGCCGACCAGCTGGTCGGTCGGACGGCGCCCGCGGGGATGACCGAGCGCGAGGTCGAGGTGCTCCGCCTGGTCGCTTCAGGGAAGAGCAATCCGGAGATCGCCGCCGTGCTGGTCCTGAGCGAGAAGACCGTGGCCAGGCACCTGTCGAACATCTTCACCAAGCTGGGCGTCACCAGCAGGACCGCCGCGGCGGCCTACGCGTTCGAGAACAGACTGGTTTGATAGCCGCGTGAGCCCCTCCCCTTCGGCGCCGTTCGGCTCTGTCCTCCTCGGAAGCGCCGACCAGACGCCGCAGCGGCTGCGGGTGCGTCTGCAGCTGCTGCTCACCACGATGCTGGTGATCACCCACCTGATCGGTGCCGGCGTGGTGCTGGTGCTCTCGCTGTTCGTGCTGCCGACCCAGGAGCTGAACCATCGCAGCCTGGTCTCGCTGGCGATCAGCGTGCCGACCTACGTCGGGGTGGCCACCGTCGTGGGCGGTTTCTGGGGGACGATCAGCAGCCTGCGCGGGCTGCGCTGGATCCTCGAGGACCGGACTCCCACCTCGAAGGAGCGGCGCACCGCCCTGCGGATCCCGATCCGGCTGACCCTGATCCAGGGCCTGCTCTGGACCGGCGGCGTCGTGGTGTTCACGTTGCAGGCACTGGTGCTGCAGCCCGACCGCGCGCTCGGCACCGCGTTCTCGATCACGATCAGCGGTCTGGTGGTCAGCACGATCGCCTTCCTGGAGACCGAGTTCGCGCTCCGTCCGATCGCCGCCCGCGCGCTGACCGGCCACCGCCGACGCCGGGTCGGCATGACCGGCGTCCAGGCCCGATTGCTGCTGTTCTGGGGGATCGGCACCGCGGCCCCGGTCGTCGGCCTGGCAGTCGCCGCGATCGTGGCGCTCACCACCGACGACATGTCCACCGACCGGCTGGCGATCATCGCACTCGCCCTCTGCGGCATCGTGCTGATCTTCGGCCTGCTGGTGACGGTGCTGAACGCGCGAGCGGTGGTGGCACCGATCAGCAGCGTGCGCGGTGCGCTGCAACGGGTCGGGAAGGGTGACTTCGACGTCGAGGTCACCGTCTTCGACGGCACCGAGCTCGGACTGCTGCAGGCCGGCTTCAACGACATGGCCCGGGGCCTGCGCGAACGTGAGGCGATCAGGGACATGTTCGGCAGGCACGTCGGTCGTGACGTCGCCGAGGCCGCGGCTCAGGGTGAGGTGGAGCTCGGCGGGGAGACCCGGGTGGTCTCGGTGCTGTTCATCGACCTGATCGGCTCGACGGCGTACGCGACCGAGCGCTCGCCGCAGGAGGTGGTGGACACCTTGAACCGGTTCCTCGCGGTGGTGGTCGAGGAGGTCGACCGTCAGGGCGGGTTCATCAACAAGTTCATGGGTGACGCGGCGCTGGCGATCTTCGGAGCACCGGTGGCCACCGACGACCACCCGCTGGCGGCGCTGCTCGCCGCGCGCACCATCGCGGCCCGCCTGGTCGCCGAGGTCTCCGAGATCGAGGCGGGCATCGGCGTGGGCACCGGCGAGGCGGTGGCCGGCAACATCGGCGAGGAGACCCGGTTCGAGTACACCGTGATCGGTGACTCGGTGAACGCCGCGTCCCGGCTCTGCGACCTGGCCAAGAACGAGCCCGGTCACGTGCTGGTGGCCTGGGACGCCGTCCAGCAGGCGCCGGACGAGGAGCAGCAGCACTGGGAGCCGGCCGGTGAGCACGTGCTCCGAGGACGGTCGACGCCGACGGCTACCGGTCGGTTGAGGAACGCGCCGGCAGGGCCAGCCAGATCGCGACCAGCAGCGTCGCGCCCAGGGAGCTGAGCTCGGCGACCTTGTCGAAGCCGCTCAACCCGTCGAGGTGCCGGGCGTGGAACAGGAAGTGCGGCGCGCTGAAGACGGCCCAGGCGGCGCCGGCCAGCCGGCAGCTGCGCAGGTCACCCCAGGCGAGCGCGAGCAGCGCGAGCGCGGTGAGCGCCAGGTAAGCGGCTCCGACATCGGTGACGAAGTGCTCGTTGTACGGCCCGGTGACCGCGGTCCAGTGATGGCCGAAGCCGGGGAAGCTGTTGTAGAACGAGCGCGGCCCCACCAGCGCCCAGGCACCGACCAGGGCACCGCTCGCCGCCAGGACAGCAAGCCCGAGCTGGCGGCCGCGGCCGATCACGACTGCCCCTCGAGCCACTCGTCGAAGGTCTGCTTGCCGACGATCGCACCGTCGCTCGGGATCAGCCCGCGTTTGCGCAGTCCCTTGCCGGCCTTGCCCGGCAGGAACGCCGCGAGCACCGGTCGGCGGGACCCGCGCTTGCGCAGCACGCGTCGGGTCATCGCCGGGACGCTCTCCTCGTCCGGCCCGCGCAGGTCGGGCACCCGACCTTGCGGTACACCGCTCGCGAGCCGGGCCAGCTCGGCCGCGACCTCTGCGGCCGCCACCGGCGCCGCCCGCATCTGCGGGACGATCAGCAGCGGCCCGAGTGAGGGTGCCCGGTCGATCAGCTGCGCGCCGAACTCGTGGAACTGGGTCGCCCGCAGGATCGTGAACGGCACCTTGCCGTCCTCGACAGCGTGCTCCTGGGCGACCTTGCCGACGTAGTAGCCGAACGGGATGTCGTCGATGCCGACGATGGAGAGCAGCAGGTGGTGCCGGACCCCGGCCGCGTACTCGGCGTCGAGCAGGTGCCGGGTGGTCGTGGTGAAGAACTCGGTCGTCTCGCGGGCGGACGCCGACGCGATGCTGAGCACGTCCACCACGGCCTCGACCCCGTCGAGCTGGTGGTCGAGCCCGGTGCCGGTGGTCAGGTCGACGCCGGTGGCCCGCGCCAGCGTCACCACCTCGTGACCGGCGGTTCGCAGCTGCTCGACCAGCAGTGCACCGACGACGCCGGTGCCGCCCGCGACGGCGATCCTCATCGGTTGCTCCTGATGGTCCCGGCGATCTGGTCGAGGTGCTCGTCCCAGGTCCCGCAGCAGCCGCCGACGATGTCGATGTGCGGGTACTGCGCGACCAGGTCGCCCATCAGTCCGCCCAGGGCCACCGGGTCGCCGGACTCGAGGTGACCGAGCGTGCACAGCGCGATCTTGTCCATCATCGCGGCGTTGGGCCGCAGGCAGCGGACGCGCTCGAACCAGTCACCCGGCTCGATCGCCGGCATGAACTCCAGCGGGTGCGAGCAGTTGATCCCGTAGAACGCGGGCCTGTCGTCGCCGGCCAGCTCGTCGACGGTCTCGACGGCCTCCTTCAGGGTCGGACCGGAGTGCAGTCGGCTGGAGCTGTCCAGGGTGAAGGAGACCGAGACCGGAAGTCCGGCGCGGGCACCGGCCCGAGCCACGCCGACCGCCTCGGGAATGTTGTTGAAGGTCATCGACTCGACCAGGTCCACCTCGGCCCGGGCCAGGGTGGTCAGCTGGACGCTGTGGTACTCCTCGGCCTCCTCGGCGGTGATCGAGGTGTCGGCGCTGTAGGCGTCACCCCGAGGACCGACCGCGCCGGCGTACAGGATCGCCGGCAGCCGGTCGAGGTACGGCTCGGCCACGTCGCGGAGGAAGTCGATCGCGCGCAGCTGCATCTCCGCCAGGGCTTCGGGGGAGTAGCCGATCCGGGCGGCCCAACCGGGGCTGGCGCGGTAGTCGAGCCCGCCCATCAGGGCACCGAAACCGTGCTTGGCAGCCGTCTCCAGGTACCGGGTGTACATGCCGTGGAGCTCGGCCATCGCGGCCGGGTCGTCCAGCAGCGGGAACATCGCGAACTCGGGGAGCTCGAACCCGTACTTGTACATGATCTCGGTCTCCTGGCCGCCTTCGGTCAGGTACATCAGGCCGGATTCGCGGGCAGGGACCATGGATCTCATCATCGCGGACCGCGGCATTGACTTCATTCGAACACATGTTCGATCATGGGTGGATGTCCGCACCCGTCATCGAGCAGCTGCAGGAACGCATCCGCAGCATGCAGGACGGCGTCCCGAGGGTGCCGGTGCGGACCCATCCCGCGCTCGCGGACGTGCTGCAGCTGCGTACCGGCGGAGCCTATGAGGTGGACAGCGCCAGCCTGGGGATCGCCCTGCTCGCGGCCCCGTCCCAGGAGGGTTCGTGGTCCGCGGTGGTGGGTGCTGCGGACTTCGGTGTCGAGGCTGCTGCCGAGGTCGGGGTCGACCTGACCCGGACCGTGCTGGTCCCCGATCCTGGCGAGCACTGGCTCGAGGCGACCGCTGCGCTGGTCGACGTGGTCCCCCTGGTGCTGCTCCGGCCTCCACCCGGAGTCACCGAGCGGACCGCGAGCAGGATCGCTGCCCGGCTGCGGAAGCGGTCGGCCACCCTGATCGTCTGGGGCAGCTGGCCCGGGTCGGAGGCGCGACTGACGGTGCGGTCCTCGGTGTGGGCCGGCGTTGATCAGGGGCACGGCCGGTTGCGGACCCGACGGCTGGTGGTCGGGGTGCAACGCGGTACAGCGCCGATCCGGCAGGTGGCTCTCTGGTTCCCCGCTGCCGACGGACCGATACGACGGGTCGAGGAGCCCGAGTCGATGTCCGGGCCGGTGTCACGCCCGGTGCTGCTCCCGGTCGAGGCGTCATGAGAGTCCTGGTCGTGTGGTGCCCGGACTGGCCGGTGGTTGCTGCCGGAGTCGGTCAGAGTCCCTGTGCGGTACTCACCCGGAGCGTCGTGGTGGCCAGCAACGCAGCTGCTCGTGATGCCGGCGTGCGCCGGGGGATGAGGCGTCGTGACGCCCAGTCGCGCTGCCCCGAGCTGGTGCTGCTCGACGCCAACCCCGACCGGGACGTGCGCGCCTTCGAGCCGGTGCTGGCGGCGGTCGAGGCACTTCGGCCCGGAGTGGCGCCGATCCGTCCGGGGCTGCTGGCGATCAAGGCGCCCGGCAAGTTCTACGGCGGCGAGGACCATGCCGCTGCCACGATCGCCGAGAAGCTCGTCGAGGTCGGCATCCGTGACGTCCGGATCGGCGTCGCCGACGACCTCTTCTCCGCCGAGCAGGCGGCGCGGCTTGCCGAGGTGCAGGGCTGGAAGGTGATCGAGGCCGGAGGATCGGCGGCCTTCCTCGCCGCTCTGCCGGTCGAGGTGCTGGAGACCGGCGGGCCCGAGGAGGGCGAGCTGGTGGGGCTGCTGCAACGTCTGGGGCTGCGCTCGCTCGGTGACCTGGCGGCGTTGCCCGCCCGCGATGTGCTCACCAGGTTCGGTGCGTACGGCGCCAAGGTGCACCGGCTCGCCCGCGGTGTCGACCAGGCTCGGCCGGCGAGCAGGAAGCCGCCTCCCGAGCTGACCACCGAGGTGGTCTTCGAGCCGGCGATGACCTCGGTCGAGGCGATCAGCTTCAGCGTCCGTCGTACCGCCGACGCCTTCGTCGCAGGACTCGCCGAGGAGGGTCTCGTCTGCACGGCACTCCGCGTCGAGGCGGAGGGCGACGACTCCAGGAGGACGCTGCTCTCGGTGAGGTCCTGGGTGCACTCACGCTGGTTCTCGGCAGCTGACGTGGTGGACCGGGTGCACTGGCAGCTTCAAGCAAGTCCGACCGGCACCTTGGTCGGTGCGCCGGTAGGACTGGTCAGGTTCGTGCCCGAGGTCGTCGAGCCTGCTGCTGAGCACGCGGACGGGCTCTGGGGTGGTGGGACCGACGAGCTCATCGACCGCGGGGTGGCCCGGGTGCAGGCGATGCTCGGCTACGACGCGGTGCTGGTGCCGGTCCGCCAGGGCGGGCGCTCCCCGGCGGACCGCCAGCTGCTGGTGCCGTGGGGCGAGCGTCCGAGCGCGGTGCGATCCCCGGACCTCCCGTGGCCAGGTTCGATTCCGTCCCCGGCGCCGACCCGGGTGTTCGTCGAACCCTGGGCGACCGCGGTGCTCGGCCAGGAAGGGCGACCCGTCTCGGTCAACGACCGCGGCGTGCTGACCAGCGTTCCGGAGAGGTTCCACACCGGCAGCGGGTCCGGTTGGCAGCAGGTCATGGACTGGGCCGGACCCTGGCCGGTCAGTGAGCAGTGGTGGGAGGCGTCGGCGGAGCGCCCCGGAACGCTGGTGGCCAGGTTCCAGATCGTGGGTGTCGACGGCAGCGCCTGGCTGATGCGCTGCGACGGCGATACCTGGTGGACGGAAGCTGCGTACGACTGATGGGCTGGAACAACCCGCCGATCCCGTGGTCGGAGCTCGAGAAGCGGCTGTCCCAGAAGCCGCGGGCGAAGAACGCTGCACCCGACGACGGCCCTGGGTCGCGCAAGCGCAAGGCGTACCAGCCGAAGGAGGAGGTACGCCCTCCGGACGGTCCCGTGACGCCGTACGCCGAGCTGCACTGCCACAGCAACTTCAGCTTCCTGGACGGCGCCAGCGGCCCGGACCGGCTGGTCGAGCAGGCAGTACGGCTCGGGCTGCACGGACTGGCGATCACCGACCACGACGGCTTCGCCGGGGCGCCGTTGTTCGCCGAGATCGCCCAGAAGTACAGCCTGAGGACAGTCTTCGGCGCGGAGCTGTCCCTGGGGTTGAGCAAACCGCAGAACGGCGTACCGGACCCGGAGGGAAGCCACTTGCTGGTGCTGGCCGACGGGGTCGAGGGTTACCACCGGCTCGCTGCCGCCATCACCGACGCCCAGCTGCGCGGCGACGAGAAGGGCAGGCCGGTCTACGACCTCGAGGAGCTTTCAGGGCAGGGACGCGGACACTGGCTGGTGCTCACCGGGTGTCGCAAGGGAGCGGTTCGCGCGGCGCTCGATGCTGGCGGAACTGCTGCGGCAGCAGTCGAGCTGGACCGGCTGACGGCGTTGTTCGGGCACGACCGGGTGGTGGTCGAGCTCGTCGACCACGGCTACCCGGGCGACGACGACAGCAATGACGCGCTCGCTTCGCTGGCGCGCGTGCACGGCCTCCCGGTGGTGGCGACCAACAACGTGCACCACGCCACCGCCGGCGAGCACCGGGTGGCTTCGGCGATGGCGGCGATCCGCGCACGTCGCAGCCTGGCCGAGATCGACGGCTGGCTGCCGCCTTGGGGGGCAGCCTCGCTGCGTTCCGGTGCCGAGATGGCGCAGCGCTTCGCGCGATACCCAGGAGCGGTGGCGCACTCGGTGAGCCTGGCCGACCAGCTCGCCTTCGACCTGCAGAAGGCCACCCCGCGACTGCCCAAGCAAGGCATCCCCGAGGGGCACACCGCCACCACCTGGTTGCGGGTGCTGACCGAGCGCGGGTTCGAGCTGCGCTACCGCGGCACGCCTCACGAGCACCGTGCGCGGGAGCGGGTCGACCATGAGCTCGAGGTGATCGAGCGCAAGGACTTCGCCGGCTACTTCGCGATCGTGCACGACATCGTGGCCTTCGCGCGTGAGCAGGGAATCCTTTGCCAGGGCAGGGGATCTGCCGCCAGCTCGGCGGTCTGCTACGCCCTCGGCATCACCGCGATCGACTCGGTTCTCTACAACCTCCCGTTCGAACGGTTCATCTCCGCCCACCGTGACGAGGAGCCGGACATCGATGTCGACTTCGACTCCGACCGTCGCGAGGAGGTGATCCAGTGGGTCTACGAGCGCTACGGGCGGCACAACGCTGCGCAGGTGGCGAACGTGATCACCTACCGGCCGAAGATGGCCGTCCGCGACGCCGCCAAGGCGCTCGGGCACTCACCAGGTCAGCAGGACGCCTGGTCGAAGTCGGTGGACAGCTGGTCCTCGATGGTCGAGGCGGAGGACGTGCCGCGGCCCGTGGTCGAGCTGGCCGGCGAGCTGCTCAAGGCGCCGCGGCACCTCGGCATCCACTCCGGCGGGATGATCCTCACCGAACGGCCGATCGGTGAGGTCTGCCCGATCGAGCGTGCTCGGATGGAGAAGCGCACCATCCTCCAGTGGGACAAGGACGCCTGCGAGTGGATGGGGCTGGTCAAGTTCGACCTGCTCGGGCTGGGCATGCTCGGCGCGCTCAACCACATGATGGTGATGGTCGGCGATCAGCTCGGCGAGCAGTGGACGCTGCAGTCCATCCCCAAGGAGGAGCCTGGCGTCTACGACATGTTGTGCAGGGCAGACTCGATCGGGGTCTTCCAGGTGGAGAGCCGTGCCCAGATCGGCACCCTGCCGCGGTTGCGACCTCGGTCCTTCTACGACCTGGCCATCGAGATCGCGCTGATCCGGCCGGGTCCGATCCAGGGCGGCGCGGTGCACCCCTACATCCGTCGCGCGACCGGTCGGGAGCCGGTGACCTATGCGCACCCGGACCTGGAGCCCGTGCTGGAGCGGACGCTGGGGGTCCCGCTGTTCCAGGAGCAGCTGATGGAGATGGCGGTCGCGATCGGTGACTGCACCCGCGACGACGCCGACCTGCTGCGCCGGGCGATGGGCTCCAAGCGCGGGATCGAGCGGATCGAGTCGATCAAGGGGACGCTGTTCGCCGGGATGGCTCGACGTGGTCTGTACGGCGAGGAGGCGAAGCAGATCTACGTGCAGATCCTGTCGTTCGCCAACTTCGGGTTCGCCGAGAGCCACTCGCTGAGCTTCGCGCTGCTGGTCTACGCGAGCTCGTGGTTCAAGCTGCACTACCCGGCCGCCTTCCTGGCCGGGCTGCTGCGCGCGCAGCCGATGGGGTTCTACTCGCCGCAGTCACTGGTCCAGGACGCGAAGCGGCACGGCGTGGAGGTGCTCCGCCCCTGCGTGGTGCACTCCGCGGCGCAGGCCGGACTGGAGCTTCTCGATCGGGCATCGGGCCAGTCGGAACGTGGTGAGCCGACCGGTCTGGACGGCTGCCTGGACCCTTACCACCAGCCAACGCCGTACGACGACTCCGCACCCGATCCCACCCTGACCCACCGCCGCGACGGTGCCTTCGCGGTCAGGCTCGGTCTGGACGAGGTCCGCGGGATCGGCACCGACGTCGCCGAGCGGATCGTCGCAGCGCGCGAGGAGCGACCCTTCCGGGACATGGTCGACCTGTCCCGGCGGGCAGGACTGGACTCCGGCCACCTCGAGGCGCTGGCGACGGCAGGCGCCTTCGAGGTCTGGGGGCTCTCGCGCCGTGATGCCCTGTGGCACGCCGGTTTCACCGAGCGCGAGGACCAGCTGGAAGGTGCCGCTGCAGTGGTGGCGGCGCCGATGCTGCCGGGACTCGATCCGGTCGGGGTGACGTTGTCGGACCTGTGGGCGACCCGGATCTCGCCGGACGGTCACCCGATCAGCCACCTCCGCGAAGCGCTGACCGACGTCGGCATCAAGTCGGTCGCCGACATGTTCAGAGCCGAGTCGGGCCGCCGGGTGCACGTGGCCGGGCTGGTCACCCACCGGCAAAGGCCGAGCACCGCCGGGGGCGTCACCTTCCTCAACCTCGAGGACGAGACCGGGATGCTCAACGTGATCTGCACCGAGGGTGTCTGGAACCGGTACCGCAAGGTCGCCCGCAACGCTTCGGGGATGGTGATCCGGGGGATCGTCGAGCGCAGCGACGGCGTGGTCAATCTCAATGCCGACAAGCTGTCCACCCTGGAGTCCGTCAGTCCGCACGCCGAAGAAGCACTGAAGGGGCGACACCAGTCCCGTGACTTCCAGTGACTCGGGTCCTCCGGGGGCGAGAACTCAGCCGAACGCAGCGGCGATCTGGTCCAACGCCTCGCCCACCACCGGCGCGCTCCCGTCGTCGAAGCTCGGCCCCCGCAGCGGGATCGCTTCGCCCGGGCGGACCGGCTCACCGCAGTGGTCGCAGCAGGCGACCGGCGTGCTGACCTGGCCGCAGCCCAGGTGTCGCCACACGATCGGCGGCTCACCACCGAAGGCCCACTTGTCACCGAACTGCTGGATGGCGAGCAGCACCATCGCCAGGTCGTTGCCCTTCTCGGTCAGCCGGTAGTCGTAGCGCGGTGGGTTGTCCTGGTACTCGACCCGGGCGAGCACCTCGTGCTCGACCAGGTGCGCCAAGCGCTGCGCGAGCACCTTGCGGGAGAGTCCGAGGTCGCGCTGGATCGCGTCGAACCGGGAGATGCCGATGGCGACGTCGCGCAGCACCAGGGCGGTCCACCGGTCGCCGATGATGTCCAGCGTCCGTGCCACCGAGCACGGCTGGTCCGAGAGGACGGTGCGTTGCATGGCTCACACCGTACGTGAGTGAGTTCCCAAAAGAAACCCACGCTGCTAGCGTTCGACCATGCTGGAGCGGATCGCGAACCTCACCTGGAACCACCCGCGCAAGATCCTGGGTGCTGCGCTGCTGTTCGCCGCGGTCGCCGGCTTCTTCGGTCACGACGTCGAGCACCACCTCAAGGCCGCCGGCTTCACCGACCCGTCCTCGGAGAGCGAGCGAGCCGGTGACGTGCTCTCCGACGCGCTCGGCTACTCCGCGCAGCCCGGGCTGACCGTCCTGGTCCGGCCCAAGGGTGGCGGTCAGCTCGACGTCGCCGACCCTGCCACCTCGGCGGAGATCGACCGTCTCGCCGGACAGCTCGCCAAGGCCGACTACGTCGGCCACGTGGACAAGCTGCCCGCCCCGGACGGCAAGTCACTGGCGCTGACCGCCCAGCTCTCCACCAACGACTTCGAGGACAAGGGCGGGCTCGCGGACGAGTCGGTCCGCAAGCTGGTGACCTCGAAGACGCTCGACCTCGGCTACGGCGGCTACGCGCCGAGCTTCAACGAGGTCAACGACCAGACCCGGAAGGACCTGACCAACGCCGAGCTGATCGCGTTCCCGATCCTGGCGGTGCTGCTGCTGCTGGTCTTCCGCAGCGCGGTCGCCGCGGCGCTGCCGCTGCTGATCGGCGCGCTCTCCATCGTCGGTTCGCTGTTCCTGCTGCGGATCATGTCCACCGTGGTCGGGACCTCGGTCTTCGCGCTCAACATCGGCACCGCGCTCAGCCTCGGCCTGGCCGTCGACTACGCACTGCTGCTGGTCTCCCGGCACCGCGAGGAGACCGCGAAGGTCGGCTTCACGCGCGAGGCGCACCACGCGATGATGGCTACCGCCGGCCGGACCGCGCTGTTCTCCGGTCTCACGGTTGCCGGTGCGATGGCTGCGCTGATGGTGATGCCGCAGCGGTTCCTCTACTCGGTCGGCGCAGCCGGCGCGATGGTCGGTCTGCTGTCCGCGGTGATGGCGATCTTCGTCGCGCCAGCGCTGCTGGCCGTTCTCGGACCGCGGATCAACAAGTTCTCGATCCGTCGTGGCCCTGCCGTCTCCGACACCTCGAACCGGTGGCTCCAGGTGGCCCGCGCCGTGATGAAGCGGCCGGTGCTGATCGCCGTCACGACCGCCGCGGCGATCCTCGCGCTCGCCTCACCGCTGTTCGCGACCCACCTGACCGGCCCGAGCGCCCAGGCGGTTCCGCCCGGCCAGCAGTCGTACGCCGTCAACCAGTACCTGACCGACCACTACCCCCGTGAGGTGAGCGAAGGCGTCTCGCTCACCGTGATGGGGGACAGCTCGGACGAGGCGCTCGCGGACCTGCGGACGCGCATCGCCGCGGTGCCCGGAGTCAACAAGGTCGGCGAGTTCGAGCACGCCCAGCCCGACGTCGCCTTCACGCTGGCGTCGCTGGACGTCTACGCGCTCTCGGACGAGTCCCAGCAAGCCGTGCGCGACATCAGGGCACTGGCCGACCCCGAAGGTGGGCACCTGTTGGTGGCCGGCAACACCGCGAGCTTCCTGGACGAGAAGAGCAGCCTGGTCTCGAACGCGCCTCTCGCGGTCGGCCTGATCGTCCTGCTCACCGTGTTCCTGCTGTTCCTGCTCACCGGGTCGGTGCTGCTGCCGTTGAAGACGCTGCTGATGAACACGATGACCCTGGCCGCGGCGCTCGGGATCCTGGTGATCGTCTTCGAGAAGAAGTTCCTGGTCGGGGTGCTCGACTACCCCGGGCCGTACTCGGTCGAGGTGACCAGCCTGGTCTTCCTGTTCGCCGTGACGTTCGCCCTCGCCACCGACTACGCGGTGCTGGTGATGGCGCGGATCAAGGAGCTTCGTGACGGTGGCATGAGCAACGAGGACGCCGTCGCGCACGGCGTCGCCCGCACCGGACGGATCATCAGCGCCGCCGCGATCATGATCGCCGTGGTGTTCGTCGCCTTCGCGGTCAGCCCGGTGTTCTTCATGAAGCAGATCGCGGTCGGGATGTCGCTCGGCGTGATCATCGACGCCACCGTCGTCCGGGCCCTGCTGGTGCCTTCGCTGATGCGGTTGCTCGGTGAGGCGAACTGGTGGGCGCCGGGACCGCTACGCCGACTGCACGCCAGGTTCGGCGTCAGCCACTAGTAGACGAGCGGAGCCAGGTAGCGCCGGGCGTAGTCCTCGGCCGCCTCCGGGTCGGTCATGTCCACGGTCCCGTGCGGCTGCAGCATGTAGGTGTAGGCGATCCGCAACATCAGCTCGGCGACCACGTGCAGCTCGTCGTCGGGCATGGTGGCGCCACTGCGCCGCAGCGTCTCGGCGACCCGGTGAGCCGAACCGAGCATCGGGGTGCTGTTCACGTCTCCGCCGACGCCGGTGAGGATCTCGGGCTCGGTCTCCAGCAGCCTGGCCAGCAACGGGATCTCCCGGGTCAGCCCGATGCCGACCGTGTAGCACAGGACGATCGCGTCGCGGGGCGAGAGTCCCGTGGCCAGCTCCTCGAGCTGGTCGAAGAACTCGTCGATCTCCCGGTCGAGCAGCGCCTGCAGCAGCGCCTCCTTCGTCGGGTAGGCGCGGTAGAGCGTGCTCCGGCTGATGCCGGCCGCCCTGGCCACGTCCTCGACGTTGGCGCGCCGGGCGCCGTACTGGGTGAAGACCCGTTCGGCGGCGTCCAGGATCTCGGTCGTCACAGTCGTTCCAGCCTGACAGGCAGCCGGTCCCGCGGGAACGGCAGTGCCACCAGGTCCAGCGGCCACCGGTAGTCGGCCGGCACCGACCAGCGGTAGCTGCGCAGCAGCTCGTGGAAGATCGACCGGACCTGCATGCCGGCGAAGTACATCCCGATGCACTTGTGCACACCGCCGCCGAACGCCTGGAACGCCATCCGGTGACTGTGGTCCTCACGGCGGGGCTCGGCGAACCGGTCCGGGTCGAACGTGAACGGGTCCGGCCAGTACTGCGGGTCGTGGTGGTTGTAGTACGGCGACACCGTGACGAAGGCGCCCTCCGGGATCCGGTAGCCGTTGATCTCGGTCTCCCGGGTGGCGACGCGGGGGATCGACGGGACCGGGCTGCAGATCCGCATCGACTCCTTCATGATCCGCTCGAGCAGCTCGTTCCCGACCACGGAGTCGTAGTCGTCGCCGACGGCGAGAGCTGCCTCCCGCGCCTTCTCCTGCCACTCGGGGAAGCGCGCCAGGTTGTAGGCCATCGACGTCATCGTGATCGTGCTGGTGTCGTGCGCGGCCATCAGCAGGAAGATCATGTGGTTCACGATGTCCTCGTCGCTGAACCGCTCGCCGTCGTCGCTCTCCGCGCTGCACAGCTGCGCGAACAGGTCGTCGCCGCCGTCGCGGCGCTTGGCCGGCAGGTGGGTGTAGAAGAACTCCTCGAGCACCTTGCGCGCGGTGAGCCCCTTCGACCACGCGGTTCCGGGCACGTTGGCGCGGATGATCGAGGTGCCACCGCGGACCGCGGCGATGAACGCCTTGTTGACCCGGTCCTGCTCGTGGCGCGGGAGGTCGACGCCGACGAAGGCCTCGATGGCCAGGTCGAGGGTGTGTGCCTTGAACAGCTCGAACATCCGCGGGTGGGAGACGTCGGCCCACTGCTCGAGGCCGCTGCGGATGTGCGGCACCATCACCTGGTGGTAGCGGCGCATCGCGTCGTTGGTGAACGCCATCTGCATGACGCGCTTGTGTTGCAGGTGCTCGTCGAAGTCGAGCAGCATCAGGCCACGGTTGAAGAACGGGCCGATGAAGTGCCCCCAGGCCGGTCCGCTCGCGAAGATGCGCTCCCGGTTGATCATGATCTTCTCCGCGGCGTCCATCCCGTAGCAGGCGTACAGGGTCGTGCCGAGGACGTTGAGCTTGAGCACCTCACCCCACTTGGCGCGGGCGTAGTCGTTGTGACCGATCGGGTCGCGACGCATGCGCAGCAGGTGCGGGAGGCCGACCAACGGGCCCCTGACGTCCAACAGGTCAGTGGTCGGCTCTGCTGTTGCGGTCACGGCTGCTCCTGGTGAGATCGCTTCGATGGGGCGTTGAAACAAATCCGTTTCAATGTATCATCGGGCCATGTCTCTTGCCCAGACCCCTTCGGACGTCGAGACGTCTGGGCTTCCGCTCGGTCCGGACTCGCTGGTCTGGCAGAACTTCGCCGACAACCGGATGGCCCTGCTCGGACCGCGGGCCGCCGTGCTCCAGAACATGCTGCCCTCGCTCGGCCAGGGCGTCGAGGACCACTCGGTCTGGTTCGCCGAGACCCTGGCCCGGCTGCAGCGCAGCATCCCGCCGATCTTCGGCACCGTGTACGGGACCGAGGACCAGAACGCCGGCCTGCAGGTGCGTGACTTCCACAAGTCGATCAAGGGCAAGCTCCCGGACGGGAAGCCGTACAGCGCGCTGAACCCGGAGACCTACTACTGGGCGCACGCCACCTTCATCGAGCACCTGATCACCGCGACCGACACCTTCATCCGCCGGCTGAGCGACGCCGAGAAGGAACAGCTCTTCGCGGAGTCGATCACCTGGTTCGAGCGGTACGGCGTCAGCGCCACCGGTACGCCGCAGACCTACGCGGAGTTCACCGAGTACTGGGACCACGCGCTCGCCGAGAGGCTGGTCGCGCACCGGACCGCGGTGTACGGGGTCGGCTACGTGACCAAGGGCTGGCCGCGACCGAAGCAGGTGCCGGCGCCGCTGTGGTTCCTGGTGCGGAGACCGGTCAACACGTTCAGCGCCTTCATCACCACCGGCGGGATGCCGGCACCGGCTCGCGAGCTTCTCGGACTGCCGTGGGACGAACGCCGTGAACGCCGCTACCAACGCTTCGCTGCGCTCTGCCGCCGGATGGGCCCGGCGTACGACCGGCTGCCCGGCAAGCTCCGGATGCACCCGATCGCGCTGCGCGCCTTCAAGCGGGAGGGCCGCCGCGCGTGAACCTCCCGCCGCACCTCACCGACAAGGACATCTCCCGGTACGCCGACCAGGTACTGACCACCGGGGACGAGACCGCGCAGGCGACCGAGCCGTTCACCGGAGCGCTGCTGCCGCCGGTGCCGCAGTCCTCCGTCGCCGACGTCGCCCTGGCCGCCGCCCGGGGTCGTGCGGCCCAGACCGAGTGGGCAGCGCAGCCGCTGCGCGATCGGACCAGGTGGGCGCTCCGTTTCGGTGAGCTGCTGATCGCCGAGCGCGAGAAGCTGATCGACCTGGTGCAGTGGGAGACCGGGAAGTCGCGCATCCACGCCGGCATCGAGGCGATGGGCGTGGCCATGGTGGCCGCGCACTACGGCGCCGAGTCAGCCGGCTACCTGGCTCAGCGGTCGGTCCGCTCCGGTGTTCCCGGTGTGGTCAAGGCCCGGGTCACCCGGCACCCCAAGGGGCTCGTCGGCGTGATCGCGCCGTGGAACTACCCGCTGTTCCTGGCGGTCGGGGACGTGATCCCCGCCCTGGTCGCCGGCAACGCGGTGCTCTCCAAGGCCGACTCCCAAGCACCGCTGACCCTGCTCGCCGCCCGGGCCCTGGCGGTGGAGGCCGGGCTCCCGGCGGACGTGTGGCAGGTGGTGGCCGGGCCGGGCAGCAAGCTCGGCAACGCGATCCTCGACGAGGTCGACCACCTCGCCTTCACCGGCTCGACGGCCACCGGTCGCCGGTTGGCCGCGGCGGCGGGGGAGCGACTGATCTCCACCTCGCTCGAGCTCGGCGGGAAGAACCCGATGGTGGTGCGCGCGGACGCGAACGTGGATGCCGCGGTCACCGGCGCGGTGCAGGCGTGCTTCGCCAGCGCAGGGCAGATGTGCATCGGGATCGAGCGGATCTACGTGCACGAGTCGCTCTACCTGGAGTTCGTGGACAAGCTGGTCAAGGCGACGGCCAAGATCAAGCTGGGTGCTTCCTACGAGCACGACGTCGAGCTCGGCTCACTGACCTCGGCCGAGCAGCTCGAGGTCACCGCGAGCCACGTCGCGGATGCGCTGAGCCAAGGAGCGAACGTCGCGGTCGGTGGCCGGCCGCGCCCGGACCTAGGCCCGTTCTTCTTCGAGCCGACCGTGCTCACCGGCGTCCGGCCGCAGATGAAGGTGTACTCCGAGGAGACCTTCGGTCCGGTGGCCGCGGTGTACCCGGTGATCGACGACGAGGACGCGATCACCCGCGCCAACGACACCGAGTACGGGCTCTCGGCCAGCGTCTGGAGCAAGGATCTCGCCGCGGCGCAGCAGGTGGCCTCGCGAATCCAGGCCGGCGCGGTGAACATCAACGACGGCTACCTGTCGGCGATCTCGGCGCTCTCGGCGCCGATGGGCGGGATGAAGTCCAGTGGCGTCGGGCGCCGGCACGCGGCCGACGGCATCCTGCGTTTCACCGAGTCGCAGACCACGACCACGCAGCGGGTCTCGACGCCGTACCCCTCAACCACCAAGATCTACCTGAAGGCCACCCGACTGGTGGTCCTCGCCCAGCTGAAGGCAGCCCGCCGCAAGGCCCGGAAGGACATCTGAATGAGCACTCTCACCGGCAAGGTCATCGCAGTCTCGGGCGGCGCACGCGGCATCGGGGAGGCGACGGCCAAAGCGCTGACCGCAGCGGGAGCGCGGGTCGCCGTCGGCGACCTCGACGCCGTCCTGGCAGAGCAGTCCGCGCAGGCGTACGGCGGTATCGGGCTGCCTCTGGACGTGACCAGCGGCGAGTCCTTCGGCGGCTTCCTGGACAAGGTCGAGGCCGAGTACGGCCGCATCGACGGGCTGGTCAACAACGCCGGCATCATGGTGATCGGCAAGCTGCTCGACGTGCCGATCGAGAACCAGCTCAAGCAGCTCGACATCAACCTCAAGGGTGTCATCAACGGCTGCCACGCGGTCGCGCCTCGACTGATCGCCGGCGGCGGTGGCCAGATCGTCAACATCGCCTCGCTCGCCGGGCGTTTCGCCGCACCCGGCGCAGCGGTCTACTCGGGCACCAAGGCGGGAGTGCTCGCGCTCACCGACGCGTTGGACGCCGAGCTCGCTCCCCGAGGTGTCCGGGTCTCCGCGGTGATGCCGTCGTTCACCAACACCGGACTGATCAGCGGCACCACGGCGCCGGCGATGACCCCGGCGATCGAGCCGGACCAGGTCGCCGACGCGGTGGTCGCCCTGCTCACCAAGTACCGTCCGCAGGCGACCGTGCCGCCGCGGCTGGCGTTCAGTGCTGCGCAGTGGACGCTGATGCCGCAGCGCGTCCGCCGCTGGATGTCGGACAAGACCGGGATGGCGACGATGTTCCTGGACTACGACCACGACGCCCGCCAGTCCTACGAGGACCGCACGACCAAAGACTGATGGACTTCGAGTTCGACGGCCCGGTCGTCGAGTGGCGCGGGCCGGCCCCGTTCTACTTCGTGCGCATCCCCGAGGAGGAGAGCGCGGACATCAAGTTCGCCGCGAAGGGGATCGAGTACTGGGGTCAGGTCCCGGTGCAGGTCCGGATCAACGGTGCCGACTTCTTCACGGCGCTGTTCCCGAAGGACGGCGTCTACCTGATCCCGTTGAAGGTGGCTGCGCGCAAGGCCGCGGGGATCGACGTCGAGGTCGACCAGCTGCTGTCGGTGGGCCTGAACGTCGGCCGCGACTGACGGTGGCAGGCTGACCTGATGGAACGCGTGCTGGGGATCGGTGGCTACTTCGTGCGGGCGGCGGACCCGGCGGCGCTGAGCGCGTGGTACCGCGACCGCCTGGGTCTGGACATGGACGAGTACGGCCAGTGGTCACAGCAGGCGGGACCGTCGGTGTTCGCCGCCTTCGAGTCCGACACCGACTACTTCGGCGCGCGCACCCAGCAGACGATGCTCAACTTCCGGGTGGCCGACCTGGACGCGATGCTCGCCCAGCTGCGCGGTGCTGGGGCCGAGGTGGCCGGCGGCGTCGAGGAGATGGACGGAGTCGGCCGGTTCGGCTGGGTCACCGATCCGGAGGGCAACCGGGTCGAGCTGTGGCAGCCGGCCGACTGACTACTCCGGGTCCTTCTCGAAGCTGACCTCGATCCGTTCGAAGCCCTTGTGCCGCTGTGCCTGGGCGTACTCGCGGTAGACCCGCTGGTCGGCCTCGGTCATCCGGACGTTGTCGGTGAACGGGGTCAGCAGCGCTCGCGGGTAGAGCCGCTTGGTGAGCACGACGTTCACCTCCAGGCCGATCATCGCGAGCACGGTCGCGACGTAGATCAGCGCGACCAGGCCGAGGACCAGGGCGAACACCCCGTTCATCGCGTCTGCTCCACGGATCACCCGGTCGACGTACTCGCCGCCGATGAGCTGCAGGAGCTGCCAGGACAGCGCGATCAGGACCGCTCCCGGAAGGACGTCGTGGAAACGGTCTGGCTGAGGTGTCGAGAGCCGCATCATCAGAGCCAGCACGAACGCCGTCACCGCCACGCCCCCGGCAGCGACCAGCCAGCGCAGCTCGGTGCCCAGGTCGGTGCCGAGCACCTCGAGGTGGCTGCCGACGCTGCTCACCAGTGCGACCAGCACCAGCGCCAGCCCGGCGCCCATCAGCCAGACCAGGCTGCGCAGCCGGCTGATGATCGGGTTGAGCCGGCTGTTCCGCGGGACCGCCCACACCACGTTCACCGCGTTGTGCGCGGCCTGACCCAGGCCGACGATCCCGTACAGCGCGGCGACCGACCCGATCACCACCCCGGACGTGCTGCCACGGAGTCCCTCGGGCCGGCCGAGCTGGTCGCCGACGATCGGGAACTGGGCGAGCGCCGAGTCCAGGATCTCTTTCTGCAGGTCCGGATGACCCTGGAGCACCAGGCCGAGCACCGAGGACGCGATCAGCAGGATCGGGAAGATGGCGACGAAGGCGTAGTAGGTCAGCACCGACGCCAGGTAGCCGCCCTGGTCGTCGAAGAACTTGTAGACGACGGCGAGCGGGATGCCGAGAACGCGCCGTCGTCGCTGGAGCTCGTCGACGCGGTCCACCACCCCTGGCATGGGGCAACGCTACGCGGGAACCCCGGACTGACCGACGATCACCGATGTCCCGTCCGGATCGATCCGGGCGGAGGTGGTCAGCCCCGCGGCCTCGAAAGCAGTGCGCGCCGTGTCGTACTGGCTCTCGCTGATCTCGATCAGCAGCACGCCGCCGTGGCGAAGCCAGGCGACGGCCTCGGCGGCGATCCGGCGCAGCAGGCGCAGGCCGTCCGGACCTCCGTCCAGGGTGTGCAGCGGCTCGTGGTCCCTGGCCTCGGGCGGCATCAGCGCGACTTTGTCGGTGGGCACGTACGGCGTGTTGGCGACGACCACGTCGACCCGGCGACGCAGGTCGTCCGGAAGCGGGGCGAACAGGTCGCCCAGGTAGACCCGGGCGTTCGGCAGGTTCTCCCACGCGCAGGCGACGGCCGCTTCGTCGATGTCCGCCGCGTGCACCGTCGCGGACGGTTCCCGGTGCAGCAGGAAGGCGCTGATCGCACCGGTGCCGCAGCAGAGCTCGACCACCACGCCGTCGGGGGGCAGCACGTCGAGGGCAGCGAGCGCCAGCTCGATGGTGCGGCCACGGGGGACGAAGACCCCGGGGCGCACGCCGACGCGCAGGCCGTCCCCGTCCTCGGTGCCGAACCAGGCCCAACCGAGGATCCACTCCAGCGGCTCGCCGGCGACGCGTCGAGCGACCATCGCCGCGAGGTCGCCGCCGGCCTCGAGCAGCAGGTCGGCCTCGTCCTCGGCATACACGCACCCGGCCGCGCGCAGGTCGGCGACGACCTGCTCGTAGGAAGTGGGGTCGTGGGAAGGCACCGGGCGAGAGTCGCAGGTCACACGCCGACGCACCAGCAGGATTCGCTGATCGGAGGGTGTCTCCGCTACTGTTGAACCACAAGGATCGCCCAGTCTTACCTCGGTCCTGATGGCGTGTCGCAGCCCCGCAAGGTGCTCCGCGCCGGCGATCTACCCACGTGACTTCACTTAAGTCGCGGCCGTGGTGAGACACCACATGAGATAGCGATACCCCTTGTCTACCAATGCCTTCCTCCAGTTCGGTGTGCCCGGAGACCTCGTCGAGGTCCTGAAGCAGTACGACATCACCGAGCCCACTGCCATCCAGGCAGCGACGCTGCCCGACTCGCTCGCCGGTCGCGACGTCCTCGGCCGCGGCCGGACCGGCTCCGGCAAGACCTACGCCTTCCTGCTCCCGCTGGTCGCCCGGCTGATGGAGTCCGGCACCCGCCGTACTCCGAAGCGCCCGCGTGCGCTGATCCTGGCCCCGACCCGCGAGCTCGTGCTCCAGATCAACGAGGCGCTCGCGCCGCTCGCCGAGGTGACTGGTCTGAAGACCCGCACCGTCTTCGGTGGTGTCGGCCAGCACCCGCAGGTCCAGGCCCTCAAGTCCGGCGTCGACGTCGTCGTCGCCTGTCCTGGCCGGCTCGAAGACCTGATCCAGCAGGGCATGTGCGACCTGTCCGCCGTCGAGGTCACCATCCTCGACGAGGCCGACCACATGGCCGACCTCGGCTTCCTGCCCGCCGTTCGCCGGATCCTGGAGAAGACGCCGGCCGGTGGCCAGCGGATGCTGTTCTCGGCCACGCTCGACAACGCCGTCAACGTCCTGGTCAAGCGGTTCCTGGTGGACCCGAAGACCCACGAGGCGGACTCGGCCCAGTCGCCGGTGTCCGCGATGGACCACCACGTGCTGCACATCGAGCACCACCACCGGGTCTCGGTGCTGGTCGACCTGGCCAGTGCGCCCGGTCGCACGGTCGTGTTCACCCGCACCAAGCACGGCGCCAAGGCGCTCGCCCGTCAGTTGAACAGCAAGGGCGTGCCGACCGTCGAGCTGCACGGCAACCTCGGCCAGAACGCCCGCACCCGGAACATGGACGCCTTCCACTCCGGCAAGGCGACCACCCTGGTGGCCACCGACATCGCCGCGCGCGGCATCCACGTCGACGACGTGTCGCTGGTGATCCACGCCGACCCGCCCGCCGAGCACAAGGCCTACCTGCACCGCTCGGGCCGGACCGCTCGTGCCGGTGCTGCCGGCACCGTGATCACGCTGATGACCGACCAGCAGGTGCGCGACGTCCGCGACCTGACTCGGGCTGCCGGCATCAAGCCGACCACCACCAAGGTGACCGGCCCGAACCACGAGATCCTGAAGACGCTCGCCCCCGGTGAGCGGGTGCTGGTGGCCGGTGGCCTCGGGGTCCCCGAGCAGCCGTCCGGCAACGGTGGTGGCAACCGTCCGCGTCGCTCCAACGGCGCCGGAGGCGGTCGCAGCCGCGGCGGACGCGGTGGCTCCCAGAGCGCCGCCAAGGCGTCCTCCGGCGAGTCCTCGGGTCGCCCGCGGCGCAGTCGGAGCGGTCGCGGTCAGGGCGGCAGCACCACGGCGTACAGCACCTCGTCCGGCGGCCACAGCGCATCCGCGTTCAGCGGCCGTCGCGGTCGCTGACGCTTGGTCGCCCGTCGGCGAGCCCATATCGACACCTTGGGTTCCCGGATTTAAGCCAGTAGTCACCGAGGCGTGGCAGGCTGGGGGTGTGGAGATCCTGACCCCGCGCGACGTGCCGCTGGGCGGCCTGCGGGCGATGAACGTTCGCCGCACCCTGCCGCAGCGTCGTCGCACGTTCGTGGGTGCCTGGTGCTTCGTCGACCACTACGGTCCGGACCAGGTGGATCCGAGCGGCGGGGGGATGATGGTCTCCCCGCACCCGCACACCGGGCTGCAGACGGTGAGCTGGCTGTTCTCCGGCGAGATCGAGCACCGCGACTCGGCCGGCCACCACGCGATGGTCCGGCCCGGCGAGGTCAACCTGATGACCGCGGGCCGGGGGATCAGCCACTCCGAGTACTCGACCTCGGGAACCACGGTGCTGCACGGCGCCCAGCTCTGGCTGGCGCTCCCGGAGCGGGACCGCTTCGTCGACCCGGCGTTCGAGCACTACGCACCGAAGCCTGTTCTCGCCGGCAATTGGGAGGCCCGGGTCTTCCTCGGCTCGCTGCTGGACTCGACCTCGCCGGTGCGTACCTACACGCCGTTGCTCGGAGCGGAGCTGCGGCTGAAGGCAGGAACCACGCTTCTGGTCCCGGTCGAGGAAGACTTCGAGCACGGGCTGTTGCTCGACTCCGGCGCGATCACGGTCAACAGCGAACCACTGGCCCCCAACGAGCTCGGCTACGTGGAGCCCGGTCGCGACCACCTGCTGCTGAAGGCGCAGCAGGACGCCTTGCTGCTCCTGCTCGGTGGGCCGCCGTTCGGCGAGCAGATCGTGATGTGGTGGAACTTCATCGGCCGTGACCACGACGAGATCGTCAGCTACCGCGACCAGTGGCAGCACCTGCTGTCCGACGGCACCGACGAGCGGTTCTCGTTGCCGCCGGGCGACCTGCTGCCTCCGATCCCGGCCCCTCCGCTGCCGAACGCGCGGATGGTCCCCCGAGAATGACGCCGGGAGTGATCGCCGGATGACCGGACCGGTGGTCGGGGACGACGGGATCGCCCGCTGCCCCTGGGGGAGCAACGGCGTGCTGCGCGCCTACCACGACGACGAGTGGGGTCGGCCGGTCGTCGGTGAGTCGGCCCTGTTCGAGCGGCTCTGCCTCGAAGGCGCCCAGGCAGGGCTGTCCTGGCTGACCATCCTGAACAAGCGCGAGGGCTACCGGGCGGCGTTCCACGGCTTCGACGTCGACACGGTCGCGGCGATGGACGACGCCGACCTCGAGGCGCTGCTGCTCGAACCGGGCATCGTCCGCAACCGCGCCAAGATCGCCTCCGTCCGAACCAACGCGCGCGCCACCATCGAGCTGCGGTCCGAGGGCGGGCTGGAGGTGTACGTCGCGTCCTTCGCCCCCACCCGCACTCCGAAGCCGGCGCGGACCACGGCGCTGCCGACCACCTCGGCGGAATCGCTCGCGCTGTCCAAGGCGTTGAAGAAGCGCGGCTTCTCGTTCGTCGGCCCGACCACGATGTTCGCGCTGTTCGAGGCGACCGGGTTCGTCGACACCCACCTCCTCGGTTGCTGGCGACGCGGCATCTCCGGGCGCTTCGCGGTCTGACCTCACCGGGCTGCCACACTTCTGGCGTGGCGAACCCTCCCGTGCTCAAGGGCCTGCTGGCCCTGCTGGGCTGCCAGCTCGTCGGTGAGCTCGCAGTCCGGCTGACCGGGGTCGACTTCCCCGGCCCGGTCGTCGGGATGCTGCTGTTCTTCGGTCTGCTGCAGCTCCGCCGACCCTCGGACAGCTCGGGACTGGTCGCCGCGCCGACCCTCCTGCTGAAGCACCTGCACCTGTTGTTCGTCCCGGCCGGCGTCGGGGTGGTCGTCTACCTCGACCAGATCCGCGACGACGCCTGGCCGCTGGCGGCCGGCCTCTGGGTCTCCTGGTTGGTCGGATTCGTCATCACCGCCGTGGTCGCCGACCGGCTGCTCCGGATCTTCAAGGAGCACCGATGACCGGGCTGATGACGGGCCTGGGCCTGCACGGGCACGAGACCTGGGAGTGGCTGACCACCTCGCCGCTGTTCGGGATCACCCTCACCGTGGCCGCCTACGCCTTCGGCCGCTGGCTGCACCAGCGGACCGGGAGCCCGGTCTTCCAGCCGGTCCTGGTGGCGATCGTGCTGATCGTGCTGGTGCTCGAGCTCGGCGACGTGACGTACTCCGACTACCTGGTCGGCGGCAGCTACGTCGGCTTCTGGCTCGGGCCGGCGACCGTCGCGCTCGCGCTGCCGCTGCACCACGAGTGGCACCTGGTCCGCCGGGCCGCGGTCCCGATCCTGACCGGTGTGGTCGTCGGCGCGGTGGTCTCGATCTGCTCGGCGATCCTGGTCACCGACCTGGCCGGCGGCGACCGCGAGCTGCAGCTGACGATGGCGCCCAAGGCGGCGACCACCCCGGTCTCGCTGGCCCTGTCCGCCCAGATCGGCGGCATCCGGGCGCTCACTGCCGTGCTCACCATCCTCGCCGGGATCACCGGAGCGGTTCTCGGTCCCTGGGTGCTGGACCGGATCGGTGTCCACGACCTGCGTGCTCGGGGGATCGCGATGGGCAGCGTCACCCACGGCATCGGCACGGCCCGCGCCCTGCAGCAGAGCCGTACCGAAGGAGCGTTCAGCGCGCTCTGCATGGGTCTGACCGCAGTGGCCACCAGCGTCCTGGTGCCGGTGCTGGTGCTCTGGCTCTGACCCGTTCGGTTGCGAGATTCCAACCCCAGGAGGATCCGCACGGTGCCGTGGCCGACTAGTTTCCCTCCATGACGTTGCCTCCTGCCCGCGCCCGGGTCCACGCCTTCACCGACGACGCACTCGGCGAGCACGACGCCGTCGGTCTCGCCGAGGAGATCCGCTCCGGCCGGGTCTCGGCCCTCGAGGCGGTCGAGGCGGCGATCGCCCGGGTGGAGGTGCTCCAGCCCGAGCTGAACGGGATGGCCTGCTCGGACTTCGACCGGGCACGAGCCCGTGCGGAGCGCCCGGGCACCGGCTTCTTCGCCGGCGTGCCGACGTTCGTGAAGGACAACTCCGACGTCCAGGGTCTGCCCACCCAGCAGGGCTGCTCGGCGTACGTCGCCGCCCCGGCCAAGGCGAACGGAGACTTCGCCGCAATGTTCTTCGGCACCGGTGCCGTCGGACTGGGCAAGACCAGGCTGTCCGAGTTCGGGTACAGCATGAGCGCCGAATACTGGAACGCCGACCCGGTGCGGAACCCGTGGAACACCGGCTACTCCTCCGGTGCGTCGTCGGCTGGCTCGGCCGCGTTCGTGGCGTCCGGCGCGGTGCCGTTCGCACACGCCAACGACGGTGGTGGGTCGATCCGGATCCCGGCCGCGTGCAACGGCCTCGTCGGCCTGAAGCCGACCCGGGGCCGGGTACCGCAAGACAAGATGCTGCGGGAGATGCCGGTCCGGATCGTTGCAGACGGCGTGGTCAGCCGGAGCGTGCGCGACACCGCAGCGTTCCTGCGCGAGTCCGAGAAGCACTACCGCAACCTGAAGCTCCCGCCGATCGGCGACATCCGCGGCCCCGGCCAGAAGCGGCTGCGCATCGCGATGACGGTGACGTCGGTCGGCGACGTGGTCGCGGACCCGGAAATCGCCGACACCGTCCGGGCAGCAGCCAAGCAGCTCGAGTCGCTCGGTCACCACGTCGAGGAGATCGAGACCCCGGTCCCCGAGTACTTCCGTGACGACTTCCTTGCCTACTGGGCGACCACCGCGGCTTTCCTGCTCGGCACCGGCAAGCGCACCCTCGGGCCTGACTTCGATCGCCGGCTTACTGACAACCTGACCAAGGGCCTGGCCCGGCACGCGGTGCGCACCGCGTGGAGGCTGCCGGTGACGCTCGCGCGGCTGCACGCCTCGCAGTACCAGGCCGCACGGTTCTTCCGCACGGGGTACGACGCGACCCTCACCCCGGTGCTGGCGAAGCCGACGCCGGAGCTCGGGTGGCTGGATCCGAAGCAGTCCTACGAGGTGATCATCGAGCGGCTGATCCAGCTGGTCAGCTTCACGCCGCTGCAGAACGCCACCGGCGAACCAGCCATCTCGCTGCCGCTGGCCACCGGCAGCAACGGGATGCCGATCGGGGTCCAGCTGGGCGCCGGTCGAGGCCACGAATCCCGGCTGCTGGAGGTGGCCTACGAGCTCGAGCAGGCGGTCGGTTTCGCCCGGATCCAGGACGCCTGAGACCCCTGTCCCAGGCGATTTCACGTTCCCGCTGCCGCCTGTGTATCCTTCTCGTCGGCCTTGTTGCGCGAGCACCGGGGCAGGCCCCTTTAGCTCAGTCGGCAGAGCGTCTCCATGGTAAGGAGAAGGTCTACGGTTCGATTCCGTAAAGGGGCTCTGGGAATGGTCGCCGGACAGCGACTGTTACCGAGGCGGGGTAGCTCAGCTGGTTAGAGCGCACGACTCATAATCGTGAGGTCGCGGGATCGAGCCCCGCCCCCGCTACCAGCGTCCGCAGAAGCACCGAAGTTTTTCACCAGCAGGGAAGAAGGCACACCGTGGCCAGCAAGAGCTCCGACGTCCGGCCCAAGATCACCTTGGCGTGCGTGGACTGCAAGGAACGCAACTACATCACCAAGAAGAACCGTCGGAACGACCCCGACCGGCTCGAGCTGAAGAAGTTCTGCCCGCGCTGCCGGACGCACACCGAGCACCGCGAGACCCGCTGAGCCCGGCTCACGACGACGTTCGCAGGAGCGGCATCCCCACGCTGGGATGCCGCTCCTGCGCGTCTGGGGCGCTGATAGCGTCGATCCGTGGCTGTTGACGAGTCCCTGGTCGGGCGGACCTTTCCCCCGACCGCCCCGCACGAGGTCACCGAGAACGGGCTGAGCGCTTTCGCCGCGGCCACCGGGACGCCGTACGCCGCCGGGGGGCCGGCTCCGGCGACCTACCCGATCGTGGTCGCCTTCGCCGCGATGCAGGACCTGATGGTCGACCCGTCGGTCGGCATCGAGCTGCACCACGTCGTGCACGGGGACCAGCGCTTCGTGCACGAGCGTCCGGTCGTGGCCGGCGACCGGCTCAGCGCCCAGCTCACCGTCGACGGACTGCGCCAGATCGGCGGCGCCGACATCATCTCCACCACCAGCGCGATCAGTGACGCCGACGGTGCCCTGGTGTGCACCGCCCGGGCCACGCTGGTGCACAAGGCGGGCGGCTAGTGGACGCGCGCAGCTACCGGGTCACCCGGGCCGACCTGGTCGCCTACGCGGCCGCCAGCGGCGATCACAACCCGATCCACCAGGACGAGGAGGTGGCCCGCTCGGTCGGCCTGCCCGGCGTGATCGCGCACGGGATGTACACCCTCGCGCTGGCTGCCCGGTACGTCGACGAGTCCGTCGGGTCGTCGGGGCAGATCGTCGAGCTGTCCGCGAAGTTCACCAAGCCGGTCGTCGTCCCGGCAGGCGACGAGGGCGCGGAGGTCACCGTCGTCGGTGAGCTGTCCGAGGCTGACGGGCGTCGGGTGGTGGCGCTGACGGTCACCTGCGCCGGCGAGAAGGTGCTCGGCAACCCGCGGGCGGTGCTGCGTGCCTGAGCTCCCTGTCACGCTGTCCGCGCTCACCACGCTGCGCGTGGGCGGTCCGGCGGCCGAGTACGTCGAGGCCACCAGCGAAGCCGAGCTGATCGCCGCGGTCGCCGAGGCGGACGCGGCCGGCACGCCGGTCCTCGTTCTCGGCGGCGGCAGCAACCTGCTGGTCGCCGACGACGGGTTCGACGGCCGGGTGGTCGCGGTACGCACCGGCGGCGTCAGCGCCGACGCGGACGCGTGCGGCGGAGCGGTGGTCCGGGTCGCGGCCGGAGAGAGCTGGGACGAGCTGGTCCTGCGCGCGGTCACCGACGGCTGGCTCGGCATCGAGGCTCTTTCCGGGATCCCCGGTCAGGTCGGGTCCACGCCGATCCAGAACGTCGGCGCCTACGGCCAGGAGGTCGCCTCCACGATCGCGTCGGTGCGGTGCTGGGACCGGCAGGCCGGAGCGGTCAGCACGCTGTTCAACCGGGACCTCCGGTTCGGGTACCGCACCAGCCGGCTCAAGCAGGAGCCGGGCAGGTGGTTGGTGCTCGAGGTGGTCTTCCAGTTCCGGCTCGGTGACCTCGGCACGCCCGTCGGGTACGCCGAGCTCGCCGACCGCCTCGGCGTCCAGGTCGGCGAGCGGGCTCCCGCAGCCGCGGTCCGCGACGCGGTGCTGGCGCTGCGCCGCGGCAAGGGCATGGTGCTCGACGAGACCGACCACGACACCTGGAGCGCCGGCTCGTTCTTCACCAACCCGATCGTGAGCCCGGCTCAGGTTCCCGACGGTGCGCCGGCCTGGCCGCAGTCGGACGGCCCGGACGGCGGCCTCGTCAAGACCAGCGCTGCCTGGCTGATCGAGCAGGCCGGTTTCGGCCGCGGTCACGGCAGCGCCACGGCCGCTCTCTCCGACAAGCACCTTTCCAGCACATTGGGATCCTAAGCTTAGAATTCCACGTGGACAAGTTGTCGC
>JADMIO011283395.1_pt1 | contig 53470 bp, 53 predicted proteins | sample 8958161 | NCBI WGS metagenome assembly JADMIO01 (sample SAMN16585339, study PRJNA669376) | soil metagenome | isolation source: Crop rotation soil | place: USA: Cullars Rotation, Alabama | collected 2011 | reverse complement strand
GCGACAACTTGTCCACGTGGAATTCTAAGCTTAGGATCCCAATGTGCTGGAAAGCGTATGCCTGTGCCGCCGGCAATTGCCGGCGGCACAGGCATACAAAATTACAAATCAATCAAGAACTTCGTACTACAGTTTACTCGCCATCCAAAACCGGATTGACGGTGCTCTCCACATCGGCCAAAGCTTGCTCAGGAGTCTTTTGACCACTCATGACAGCATGGCCTTCTTGTACCAGCGAGTCGCATGCCTCACGCCAGTGGATACCTACCTGTGTACCGACGCCATTACCGGCATCCAAGTAGGAAACCAACTTGGCGACGAGCGGATCGATGTCGTCCATTGGCTTGATGTTGCTCTTTAAGGGCAATAGGTCTACACCCTTTTGCACATAATTGACTTGGATGTCGTCGGTGGCAAGATATTCTAACAACTTGAAAGGCCCATTCTTGTTCGCCGACGATTGAGCAATGAACATAAAGCCCACATTGGCCCAGTCCGCGTCATGGCCGTCATCGGTGAGTTTGAGCATCGGGATTACATCAAGCTTGGCATCGGGAAGTTTCGCACGCCATATCGCTTTGATCTGAGATTCCTCTACCCAGTTTATAGCAACCTTGCCTGTGTAGGCTAATTCGTTGCTTTGATCGGCCGTGGCGCCGACCGGGACGCTGGATTGATCCGTGGCGACAATGTCCTGCAGCAATGCCTTGAAGGCAGCTTTGCCGCCATCTGTGTTAGCAGTGACTTTCATTAGATCATCGGACAGGAGCTTGGTGCCACCAGCCGCGAGCAGCGGGATCAAGATGACCCAACTAGTTGCAACCGCGGGGACATTGATGCCATAGACGCCTGCACTTGTATCGGTGAGTGCTTTGGCCGCCGCGCGGAACTCCTCCCAGTTCGTCGGCACAGCAATTTTTGCCTTGTCGAAGAGATCCATATTGAGCAACCAGCCTTGCACAACGCCGAGGAAGGGCGCACCCCAAACCTTGCCTTTATAGGTAGCAATATTCCATGCCGCCTGGTTGTAATTGTCCTTCCAACCACCGATCTTATCGGTAAGGTCGGCAATTTGGTCTTGGTGTACATACTTCGGATACCACTCATCCGGTAGATAGAAGTTATCTGGAGGCGAACCACCTGCAAAGGCAGCCGTAAATTGTGTGTCGACGTCTGCCCACGGAACCACCTGGTGTTCGACTGTAATTCCTGGATTTTGATCCATGAACGTTTGTAACAGGGGCTTCCAAATATCGGCCTCGTGGTCACTGTGCGGGGGCTTCCAGAATACGACATGTTCGGCTGCCGCCGCAGGCGCAGCCGCGCCACCGCTGCCGGCTTGGGGTGCAGCGGGGACAGCACAGCCGGCCAACGACGTTAGGCTAACAGCTGCGCCCAGGACAGCGGTGCTTTTCAAAAACTGGCGACGAGTAAAGCGGGTTAGCGACATCAGTTCTTCTCCTTGCAGGGTAAGTTCATATTCAGTAGATTAACAGCAAAGGCAAGATAGAACTACCAAACAGTGATACTAAAACGGGATACGAAAAGATTCTTTTCCCACAAAGGGACAGCGGCAGGTTGGCGATACGGGTGTTTTGACTCCTTGCGGACGGGCCGGTTTTGGCAGGACAGACTCGAGAACTTTCTGTCCAGGTGAATTGTGATAGAGGAGGACCGGCCACGACAAATTGCCGCGTGTACTATCATTGATCTGTGGCGAGGAGATTGCCACAAACCAATGGGCCAGCCAATCAGGAAGGGAAAGCCTTCACCGTCATCAATGTGCTGGCGCCTAAAACCATAGATACTGGTTCTCCGGTCATCCTACCAGACCACCAATATCAAAACCGTTAATGATTGTAGCACATCGTTAAAATGTGTCAAATAGACAAAAATTTCACGAGAACAACGCGGGTTCCGCTAGCGGCTAAGACCTGCTTCCTTGGCGCGTAAGATGGCTTGGGCCCGGTCTGCCACTTGTAGTTTGTTCAGAATATTGGAGACGTGGTTGCGAGCCGTCTTGAGGCTAATCGAGAGGTGGTCGGCAATCTCCTGGTTGCTCTGATGCTGTGCTAACAAGGAGAGAATCTCTACCTCGCGGTCAGTCAATTCGGGGAAGTTTGCCACAGGCGCAGCTTTAGGGGCGGCGAAGTAATTGATTAGGCGGCGAGCCAAGCCTGAACCAAAGACCGCCTCGCCATTCGCCACTCCCCGCACGGTGTGTAAGACTTCTGCCTTGAGCGCTCCCTTGAGCAGATAGCCGCGGGCGCCCGCCCGCATGGCAGAAAAGACAGAATCGTCGTCGTCGTACATGGTCAGCATGATCACGCCAATATGGGGACTGGCGTAGACGATTTGGCGCGTGGCGTCTACCCCGTTGAGTTTGGGCATCTGCAAATCCATCAGGATGATCTCGGGTTGCAGGGCTAAGGCCATTTGCACCGCCTGTGCGCCATCTGCTGCCTCGCCTACAAGCTCTATATCGGGCGCAGATTGGAGCATGGCGCGCAGCCCTTGGCGAAATTCGTTGTGGTCATCGACAATCAGGATCTGGATTTTGTCCGCCATCGCCCTCGCTCCGCTTTATGCTGAATTTTCCAGGTAGGCCAGCGGCAAATAGGCCACTACTTGCGTTCCCTCCTGGTTGCTGCTCGTAATCGTGCAACTACCACCCAATTCTTCGGACCGTTCGCGTATCGAATGGAGTCCAATGCCGGGAACATAATCGGCGGGGATGCCAACTCCATTATCACGAATTTCCACCCGCAAGGCGCGTTGTTGAGCGTTCAGCTCTTCGTCTGGCATTCCCTTCTGTTGTTCGCTTTGTGGCTCACCTGTTGGCTCGATCTCGATGATCACGACAATCTCGCTAGCTTGGGCATGTTTGAGCGCGTTATTGAGCGCCTCTTGCACAATCCGGTAGGAAGCGACCTCAACAGCGGCAGGCAATGGCGGCAATGTAGAGGGCGCTTCTAGACGGATGATTGTGCCTTTCTTTTGACTGCGGTGAAAGTATTCGCGCAGGGCGGAAAGCAAGCCATATTCATCCAAATCGGGCGGGCGCAGATCATAGACCAAGCGACGGACATCGGCAATGGTGGTTTGCGCCTGGGTTGTCAGCCTTGCCAAAATCGTCTCACTTTCGACCGCGTTGCTAGGCAGTTGTTCGCGCGCTTGTTCAAGCTGCATGGCGAAATTTGCTAAGGTCGGGCCTAAGCCGTCATGCAGGTCACGACGAATACGCCGCCGCTCCTCCTCGCGCGCGGTGACGAGGCGGACGCGGGCACGTTGCAAATCATCCGTGAGGTGCGCCGCATAGAGCGCAATTCCCACCTGCCGCGCCAAATCTCGCAGCACCGTAAGGTCAGATTGTGAAAGCGCTTCGCCCTTCCGCCGCGCCGACACCCGCAATTCGCCAATCTTGGTGTCGTGATAGAGCAAGGGGATATGCTCAATCTCCGCGCCTGACGGCAGCGCGCCAAAGGTGTTGATGAGAGGCGCGTCGTCGCCCATCGCTTCAAGCTCGACATAGGGCAATTTGAGCGTTTGGGCAATGGTGGCGGCGATGGTTGGTAAGATGGTACGTGGTAGATTCATACCGGCAATGTGCGGGTTGACTTGTGAGATGATGGCAAAAGGATCGTCGTGCTGCCCATAGATTAGGTCATTAATGCCCAAGCGCAACCAGCGCACCACGCGCGGGGTGGTGATGATAACGACTGCTGTCGCAATGAGCGAGACGCCGATGCCCGGCCCCAAGATGATGGACACAACTAAATCTAGGACAGGATTCAGATCTGAGAAAGGTTCAATCCATTTCGGCGCAATTAAGACTTGATTGGGGTCGTCAAAGGGTAGGACGATAATGGCGGTGACCAGGGCAAAGATCAGGAGTACATAAGCAGTTGTCAGCGTGAAGAGCAAAATACCCTTCATGAAGGTGTCAGCATCAAATTTCAATTGCTTGTTGCTTAAAAGTCGCATTTCACTATCTATGAAATCAAGCAGGCATGGGTTTAGGGTCGCGCCAGAGACAGAGGGTACACGTTCCAATGCTGGCAGCCACGCCAAAGATAGCCTCGATCTGCAGGGCTGTCGTCGGCGCTTCGTTGACGCCGGGTACGGCAAAGAGCGCCCCAATGGCGCTGATCAAGAGCGTGAGAACAATCCCCCAACGCTGCTTCTTCCATGTCCCGTAAGCCCCTATGAGCAATAGGATTGAAAAGGCAAGGCTGGTAATGACAACAAAATAAGGGGGTGAGTCAGTGGTTTGATCCAAATTGGCAGCCCCGCGCCCGATTAAGGGCAGGGACATGATCAGGCCGAATATCCCATTTAAGAAGGCCAGACTTGCCGCTGCCTTGAGTGCGGTGGAGCGGGATAAAGATTTCATAGAGAGTCTCGCTGGTCTCAATTTTCCGGAAAGAGCAAAACGACGTCGTGTTATCAGTCAAGCCGTCATAGGCCTGTGGTCGCGCCAGAGGCAAAGGACAATAATGACAACGTTGATCGCGGTACCAATGGCTGAACTAAGCCACAGTTCCATCGTCCCGGCAAGGAAAAGGCCCGGCAGAGCGAGGATCGTGTCGAGAGCATTGGCAAGAATCGTGACCACAATCCCCCAGCGTTGCTCTCTCCATACGCCATAAGCGCCGATAATCCGCAAGAGTGCAAAAATGAAGGCGCTAATGATAACGAAATAGGGGGGAGCATCACCTACTGCATCGACCGCATTAGCTCCTTGGGCCAAATAAGGTATTGCCCCGACAAAGACATAAACGCCAAAGAGAAATGATAGGATCGCCGCGATCTTGAGTGCAGTGGAACGCGATAGAGATTTCACTGATAACTCCCTCACAGAGAGCCATAAACGAGACGCAGACAACTACAATACTACTCTTCGATCTTCGGTGGAGACTCCGGGATCATCCTCGGAGTCTCCACTGAGAACTTCATCCATCTATGGGGGACTGGGCAGGGCAATGACTAAAGCTAACCAGACAGACCCTGGTCAAGCTAGGACCGACTTGCGGTCGCGCCACAGGCAAAGGATGATGATCACAACGCTGACGATGACACCCAGGGTTGCGTCCAACCATAGTTCCATCGTGGGCGCAGCGAAGATACCGGGCAGCGCCAGGATACTGTCAATCGCATTGGCAAGGATCGTCACCACAATCCCCCAGCGCCGATTCGTCCAGACGCCATAGGCGCCGACAAGGCGTATAATGGCGAAAACGAAGGCGCTGAAGACGATAATGAAGGGGGGCGTATCATTCGCTAGATCAACATCGCTTTCGCCACGAGACAACATGGGCAGGACAAAGATGAAGTCGACAACGCCAAGGATGAACGACAGAACTGCGGCGATTTTGAGAGCGGTGGGGCGGGATAGGCGATTCATAGCTTTATGTCTCCTGGAGGCGCAACTATGTGAGTTGCGCCTCCAACACCAGTGAAACTAGGTCGCTGTGCAGCCAATTCTACTTCACCGTAAAGTTCTTGTATAGACCGCTGTAGGGGAAGTCCTCACCGTTGATACTACTGATGGCTGCATAGTTGCCCGGTTCAAAGTTAACGGTTGTGTAGTATGAGTCGCCCACGCTATAGCCCATCAGCCCACCTACCGTGGAGAAGTCGGGCATTTTGTCAGGCTGTTGGCCGGCGAATAGCTGTTGAAAAGCCGCCAACAAACTCTCAACGGTGGTATCGCCATTGAGCCTGATAATGAAGACATAGCCATCATCAGCACCACTATTATTAACTACTTGAATTATGTGTGTGCCTGCGATCACTTCGGCGGGCATGTCAAAATCCTTGGCAGCGATGGTGACGGTCATATCCGCTTCCGGCGCAACCGCGCTCTCACCTGACTCAGTAACCGTGAATTCCTTGATGCTGCCTTTTGCAAAATCGGGAGTTGAGTCGCCGCTGGCAGGGTCCATCGAGAAGGAGATAATAAACCACTTACCAGGGGCGAATTCGACTGTCGCTTGATTACTTTTGCCGGGATCAGTGTCGGGCAAGAAAAAGTCAACGTCGGTCATTTGCGGAGGTTCTTGGCCTGTATCTTGTCCTGAAGTGTCGGCAGTCGCCGCGGCCACGACTTGATCGAGGGTAACACCGTCAAGCAAGCGTGCGACATAGCCATGATGGTTGACTTTGCCTTCATTGGTGAAGGTGATGGAAACCAAGCCCGCCGGCAGTTCATCGGGCATATCAAAGGAATAATCCTTCGCAGTGATGGTGATCTGCGGGATTTCCGCCGACGGTTCTGTTGTGGCTGCTGTTGTATCTGATGTAGAGGCGTTTGCGGTGGGCGTTACCGGATGGACAGGCTGGCAGGCCGCAAGCAAGATGGCGGCAACCACCACCGCCAACCAACGATAGGAGGCAAATGAACGATCCAGCGTGTGATGTAGGGTTTTCATCGATAGCTCACTTTCTGTGTGAAACGGGCTTTGCAAAAAACGGGTTGAAGTAGCTAGCTACATTACTTTATGCGCGCAAACGTCCCGCCGTCACGGGGCATCTTCCCAGAATATGCGGGAAGAAGAGCCCAATGTGGCGGGAAGAATGGTAGGAACGTGGCGAGGGTTCAAGTAAAAAGCCCTGGGTCTATTGCCCAGGGCTTTTAGCTATTCTAGCATCTCTTCCTATTCTTCCACTCGTTTCCAGGGGTTCGCTGTATTCGTGGCTTTACAGGCGATACAGTTTCCTGATTGGTAGGTGAATGTGAGAGTGTCGTCATCCACGCTCCAGGCGTAATTCTCTTCATCAGGGGTACCCTTGGCAAATGCCACAATGTTCCCTTCGTTCTCCCATGTAGAATCAATATGAGTCACTTCGGGTGTGGGACATCCTTCGGCGACACTTTGGTCGATGGTAAAGGTTCCATCTGCTTTGAATTGCCAGACGAACGTTCCCGTATTATCGCAGAGAAATTCGCGCTTGAAATCAGGTACAACTCGCAGAACATCCTCTGAGGTAACAGTCGCTGTCCATGTGCCGACAATCGCGGGCGTTGAATCGGGAGCAGTAGCGGCAACTTCCTTCGCAGGTGCCGTGGCTTGTGGTGTTTCGGCCTGTGTAACTGTTGGCGATGCTTCTGGATGAACGGGCTGGCAAGCGACAAGCAAAATCGCAACAACCGCCACCGCTAACCAGCAATAGGAGGTGAGTGAACGACTAAGAGATTGAGGTAAGGATTTCATCAATAGCGCCCTTTCTAAGCCGGGATTCCTATATGGGAAAGTCGCGAACTATCTATATTATGTCGCGCTATCCGTGGGCTGGGCAACCAGTTGCCCCGCGACAGACTCCGGTTGGCTAGGCTGCATTTTGTAACAGAGGCGTCCTCTGGTGAGGAGAACGATGATCAAGGCAACCACCGCCACCACGACGACCGCCGTAATCGCCAGCAATACCCCAATAGCCGCGCCATCCCAACTCCTCACCCAATGAACCGGGGTCTATCCAGATTTGGCTGATCAAGAGGGGGATATACAGATACCATTGCTCCCAGGAGTAACGTGGCGTGCCGCCGCCCATGCCGCTGCACAAAGCCCCAAGACGGGGATTCCTAGCAGGACAAAGAGATACCATTGGATGCCAAAGCGCCAGCGCACCAAGTGACTCAGCCGCGCGAGGACGCCTGCCCACCCCTCCATTGTCGCCGTTAAGATCAGGGCCGAAAGGGTTGGCGCATAGACCGCCACAAAGAAGATCGGGTTGTGCGCCGACATCGGGCCAAAGAGCGCAGCCATTTGGTTGGGCAAGAGCAACAACAGGGCGGCAATGCCCCAGGTGATGCCAAAGGTGAGGATGAAATAGAGAGTCAATGAACCGCGGCGTGTGGTCATGCAGCTCCTTCGCTTTCCTGTGGCGGTTTGGATAGTTGCCAGGAAGGAGGCAGGATCGAACCGCGCTGGTGTGCGCGCATAAGCAAATAAATGCTCGCCGCCAGTACCACGACAAAGGCGATGATCGACGCCTCGATCCCCGCCGCGCCTCCAGTCAACAGAGGCGTCCCTGTCAGTTGCCCTTGTAATAACCCTGGCGCCTGCCCTTGTCCCGCGGTGGCGACCCCAAACAGCCCACCTTGGGCAAAATCCCACCCGGCATGGATGCCCACCGCCAGCCACAATCGCCGCGTGAGCATCCATGCGCCGCAGAGCAGCAGTGTGGCCTCCACACCAATCAGGAGTGCATTCAGCGCGGCGCTCTCCGTATTCAGCGGATGCAAACCTGTAAAGAGAATGGCCGAGATCAAGATCGCCCACCAACTACCGACCACCTCCTCGGCAATACGAAAAACAATGGCGCGCAAGAGTAGTTCCTCGACAAAAGCGCCGGTGATGTCATTCGCCAGTGACATGACGACACCCATGACGCCGTCAGTACCACCGGTTACGCCCGTGAAGTGATAGAGGCCAAAGATCGCAAGAATTGCCACAGTCGCCGCTATCAACGCCATGCCAAAGAGCGCCCCCGTCCCACCTTCGCGCCAAGCGCCATTTGTCCCTAGCTCACTGACAGCCCGTTCCTCCACCCAACGTACATACACGCGATAGCTCTGCGTTACCGCCAAGACGGTGAGGATCATAAAGAGGGCATAGTAGATAATGGCAGTGAGGGGGCGCGTTTTGAGTGCTAGTGCGCCCCCTAGCGCGACGACAATGCCTTCTGCGAGCGAAGCGGCGATGAGCACCGCCAGTGCGGCGAGAACAATGCGTGTAAGGGGAAAATGTAGGATTTTTGTCCAAACGCTATCCGAACGCTGACTTTGTGCCGGCGCTGTCATCTGGGACTCTTTCTGCTGTCGAGAGCCTTAGATGGCCTGTTCTAGCACAAAAAAGCGGCCTGGATTCCAGGCTTGGCAGATGAGAAAGAGCTTGCCGTTATACGCATACCAGATGACATTATGGATGTGGTCAGCTTGCTCAATGCCCAAATCTTCTTTGGGGCGAATGGTCGAAAGCAAATGAAAGTCGTTGTCCAGAATATAGATGGGCGCGGGGCGTCCTTTTTCGGGGTCATCCAGACTGCCGATGACAGCGTATGATTGTTGATTCCATTCAATAAAGTCGATGCCACAAGGGCGCGAGTTGGCGGGTAGGCCATGCGCGCCGATCCACTCACCGGCAGGTGTCATCAAGGCGATGCGCGAATGGGGACGGTCAGCGATGGCTAGATATTGGTGTTGCGGGGTGAGGTTAATGCCGTGGGCTGTGCCAAATTGGCCGTGATGGTCGGGGTCGGTGGTTTTGCCGCCAAAATGGCTGACCCAATGGTGGTTGTGTAGATCGGCAGTCGAGATATAATTGGCGCCATAACCATCTGCCACCACCAGGTTGTCCCCCACTTGAACAGTATCGGTCGGTTTGAAAGGCACATCCGCCGGCTGATACTCTTCAAATTCCGGTCGTGTCAGCGTCGCCTCCACATCGCCATCAAGGGTAACGATTGCGACCAGGGCCTCATTATTGGCGGGGAGGAAGAGGCGCGGTTTGCCTTCAAAGTTGCCAATCTTCGTGCTGTGGAAGTTGACGTTTTGATACTGCGGCGGAAGCTCAATGACCTCTTGGCGAGTAAGGTCCGGGCTGATCCGCAACAGCCCGCAGCCCGCCATGCCATAGTAAAGATGCCCAAAGCCAGGGCGTCTATCTACAGCAAAGCCTCCGTGGAGCTTAGTCTCATTTTCCAAGGCGGCGGAGGGTAAGTTGCGCAAATCCTCACGATAGCGAAAGACAAAGGGGGTTTGACCGCTCTGACGTACTGCTTTGGTTGTGGTCATAGTGGCTGTTACTCCAATGGGCGCAACTGTGGAGTCGCGCATGAAAAGTATAGGGATTTGGGTAAAAGGGTAGCCCAATTATACCCTACACTCTACACGCAAGCCACCTTAGATAAGGTAGTATCCAGAGCAATCAGGAATTTTGCGTTTTCTCCCTTGCACACCCCGAAAGAATGCAGCCACAAAAAAGGCTGGGCAGCGCATGACTACCCAGCCCTAACTCCTACGATAAGGGGCATTTGTAACGGATATGTGCGGCAAGCTTTCTGCTAAGGCTTGCGTTTGCGCAGGGCCGAGATCCCGGAAACCACGCCAAGCGCCGCCACAGTCCCTATGATAACCGCAAAGATGGTGAGTGGATTGGCGGCAACGCCGGTCGTTGGCAATGTGGTTGGAGCCGCTTCAGCAGGCGCGGCTTCTTGGGCGGGCGCAGTGGTTGGAGCAACTTGGGCAGGCGCCGGTGCTTGCGTGGGCGCCGCGGTTGGAGCCGCTACAGTAGGCACAGCTTCTTCGGTAGGTGCAGGAGTTGGATATGCTTCTTCCATGGGTGTAGGTGTCGCCCCTTGAGCGAGCGCAACTCCATATTGGGCAAACAGGGTGACTGTCAGTGCAAGGATGGTGGCAACGACGATGAAAATAGGCGCAGAGGCGCGATGCATCGGCATGGCATTTTCCTTTCTTTGCGATTATCTTAAACTTGAGCCGGTCTAACTGGATAGGAACTGTATGGAACGATCGCGTTGAAAGTGGGATCATGAGGGGCAATGCAACGACTACCGCCTAGCTTATACTCACGAGGGCAAAATTGGAAGAAGAAATCTCCCAATCGTTAGTGGAATCTTGATTCAACATAATCTCCATATGAGTAGCGCCCTGGGTTTCTCAGTATAAAAACGGAAACTCAGGGCGCATTTGTTTTATGTACAGCCATCGCTTGTGAAGCGACAGCCGGCTATCTGCCGTTAGCAAGTCACAGCAATGCTAGATGGGATTGCGGCGAATCACGTCCCGCTCGACAATCTCTCGATCCACGCCTGCACTGCGCACACCGAACCAGCGGCGTCGCGTCATCACGCCCACAAGGAAACTCAACAGGATGGCGCCAATGGCTGCCCAGATGATGGGAAATGTGTAGCCATCCAAATCAAGCACATATAAAGCGGGAAATCCCAAGCGTGCCGTTCCCCATACGGTGAGCCATGCGCCCAGGAAACCCGCTACCAACGACACAATAAATGTTAAGATAGAGTGACCGGCGAGAACCTGGCCAATTGCGCCGAAAAAGCCGACAATCATCAGGATCGCCAAAAAGCCGGTAAGTGTTAAGCCAATAGGTGACATAGGTTCAACCCCTTTCGTTTGAATTCACCTGCTGCCATACCTGCCGCGGGTGGGCAAAGAGCCTCTCCTCCATCTTTTAAAGAGGTGCAACATGTCCGCTCGTTTGATGTAATCTCCCGGCAGCAATGGCCGAGTTATATTCCCCTGAAAAGGTTTACCATGCCAGCCTATATCTGTATATGTATCGGGATAGGGTTTCAACACCTTGATAAGGCTACATTTATGGCTTCACACTGATCACAGGCAGCGCTTGACCGCGCCGCTGCAAGGAGGCTGCTCGATAGGCCATAAAGCCACTCAGAAGGGCGGCGATCACAGCGCCGCCGGCGATCATAAAAACGACGAGATTTCGCATTTTGGCGATCTCATCGGGGTCGCTGCCGACAGGCATTCCATATGCGGCAACGCCAAAAAAGAGCACGCCATATAACAAACCGAGGATCGCGCCCAAAATAGCCCCGGCGATGAAGGGCTGCCTGCCGGGTTTGCCGTGGCTGAAGGCCACATAATTCCAGCCCGCGGGCAAGGCCAACAGCCAAGCCAGCGGCGTCATACAGGCCACACCCGGTTGGCCTGCCCAGGTGACAAAGAGAACTGCTGCACCCCAAACCAGGAACCACATAGCGAGAGACCTGAGTAAGGCTCCGCCGTTCACAAGAGGTTGGTCAATCATACTTTGATCATTCATGATAGTCTCCAACAAATAGGATTAGGATTTGGACAGTAGCCTAGTGTATCCAGACCAAAAAGGTCTATATTAGCGTCTACGCGTAACGCATCCGCATCCTAGCAGGGCCTATCTAAAAAGTGTCTAAAGAGAAGGCGTTTTGATTACAGGTTGTGCATCAAAAGAGGACTACAATCGATGTGGTGAAAGGGTATCGAGTCCCGTAGAATGGGGCTGTGGGATGGGGAAGGAGAAATTCGGTGCGACGTCTGCTCTATCGTCTATATGTTTATCTGTTCAAGGCGCGGATCGACCTGGGGCAATGGGCTTACCTCTTTTATCTGAGCCGGCGCAAGGCCGACTTAGCCTCCTCAGACCTCAGTTATTTGAATTTGCAGGGAGCGAACCTGCGCCATGCCAATCTGCGCGAGGCAAATCTGCGCCACTCCGACCTGATCGGCGCCGACTTCACCGGCGCGGATTTGAGCGGGGCTGACCTTACACGCGCCCGCGTCACCGCCAAACAACTGGCACAAGCGGCCTCGCTAGCCGGAGCGACCCTGCCTGACGGAACAATTCAGATATAAGCGGTGAAAATGAAGGTTAACATGAGGAGGATATACCTCCTATCGCCCCTCAAAACCCATCAACGACCAGCAAATAAAAGGGTAAAGGCTTCCTCCAGCGATAGATTGATGGCGGCATTCCATGCTCTTTCCCATGCTTCTTGACCGAGCGCCTCGCGGCTCACGCGATAGCCGGTGTTGTAATAGAGCCTTTCTTCGCTGGCGGTACGTGGCAGACCAATCGCCGCGCGTAGCTGTTCTGCCACCGCCAACCAGCGCACCGCCTCTTCTGCTCGGCCCGCTTCGGCAGTGACGCCCGCCAACAACTCAAGCGCGATGGCAATGCCACTCTTAAAGCTTATCTGGTGATAGTGGCGCAGGCACTCGCGCAAATAGTGATTCGCCTCCGCTAGGTTATGGAGCATCAAATGGGCCATGCCAAGATTCCGCAACGTCCAGCCTATGCTCTGGTAATTGCCTTCACCTTCGGCGATGACGAGTGCTTCCTTGAAATTATCGATGGCGTTCCAATGGTCGCCCTTTTGCACTGAAGCCCAGCCCAGCAAATTGAGCGCCACCGCCATAATATTCGTGCGCTCTTGGGCGCGGAAGATAGGGACAGCCTCATCGAGCAACTGGAAGCCGCGCACGAAGTCATCATAGGACATGACCGTACTAGCAATCTGCAACAATAGTAGCGCCACAAACCAGGGTTCATTGAGACGCCGGTAAATGGCAAGCGATTCTTCGTACATCGCTTCTGCCTTGGCAAATTCCGCTTTGGTCGAGTGAAAGACGCCGAGATGAAAGAGTGTCCAGGCAATACGTGGCTGGTCGTCTATCTCTCTCCAGATGACAAGCGCTTCGTCAAGATGCTGTTTGGAGATGGCATATTCCGCCATGGCGTGCTCGAGATCGCCGAGCTGGGTTAAGACCATTGCGTGTACCGCGCGGGGTGTGGTCGAGTCCACCAAGGCCAGGGCCGTCGCCAACCATTCGCGCCCCTCTTTCCAGGCATCCCCCATATACCAAAACCGCCCTAGCGAGCTTACCAATCGCAGCCCCAGTTGTGGCTCATGGCGCTTGATCAGCGCCCATTCCATCGCCGCCCGCAAATTGCCCTGTTCGGCGCGCAGTTGCTTGAACAAAGCCGGCGGGACCGTGGCGTAATGATGCGCTTCCACCTTCTCGGCCATCGCCGTAAAATACTCGATATGGCGGCGCGCAATGCCCTCTTCTTCTCCCATCTCCACTAGTTTTTCGCGCAAATATTGGCGCAACAATTCATGAATTTCATAGCGTAGGCCGCTTTCCGACTTCGCTCCTGCTCTTGCCTCAGCTTCGGCGGCTTCGTTTGCCACCTTGACAAGCGATTTGTCGATCAGCGCGGCCAGGATGGGTAAGTTAGCGCCGGCGATTGCTTGGCTCGCTTCGCGGCGAAAACCGCCACGAAAGATTGACAAGCGCGCCGCCGCTTTCTGCTCATCGGCGGCAAGCAACTTCCACGAATGTTCAAAGGCCGCGCGCAAACTGCGATGGCGCGCAGGCACGCCGCGGTCCGCCAGCGTTAAAAAGTCGAGGCTGCTCTCAATTTCGCTTGCGATCTCTTCAGGGGTAAGGGTGCGTACCCATGCCGCTGCCAACTCGATTCCAAGTGGCATGCCATTGAGCAAGGTACAGAGACGGATGATGGCGGCACGGTTAGCCGGAGTCAGAGCAAAGGCCGGCGAAACCTGGCGCGCCCGCTGTAAAAACAAAATGACAGCATCGCTGGTCACCGGATCACTGCCGGCCTCTCCCTTGGGAATTTCCAGCCCGCCTAGCTCAAGGATGCGTTCACCCGCCAAGCGCAAGCGTTCGCGCGAGGTGATGAGCAAATGAACACTGGGGATGTGGCGCAGGATATGGTCAATCAGCCCGGTGATGGCGTCGCCGTCCAAAGCCAAAAGATGCTCGAAGTTGTCCAGAACCAGGAGTATAGATTGCTCCGCAAGGAGCGCGTCTAGCTGTGCCGTGCTGCTGCGATCCCCGGCTAAGTTCTTGTTCATAGCCCCGCCAATGGCTGTCGGCAATTCGACGCTGTGCGAAATCGAGACGAGCGGCACAAAGATCGCGCCATTGGCAAAGCATTCGTCAAGGGTGTGCGCCATGTGTAGCGCCAAGCGCGTCTTACCAATGCCGCCCTGCCCGACCAGTGTTACCAGGCGATGGCCTTCATCCACCAGCATCTCTTGTAGTTGTGTCGCCTCCGGCTGCCGCCCGACCAGAGGGGTGGCAGGCAACGGTAAGCGCGCATTGTGTGAGGGTGGAGCTGGGAGCGGCGCTGCTGCCGTCGTAACCTCGGCCGCGCTGTTCTCTTCATCGCCGGCATTGAGCGACATACGCGCCAGCCGGATAAATTGGCTTTGCTGATCGGCAGGCACTTCCAGGACTTCCGCCAGCCGTTCGGCCATTTCCAACGAGGGGCGGCGTTTGCCGCTTTCAAAAAAACGGATGGTCTGGACAGAACAATATGCGAGTTCGGCCAGCGCCTCTTGAGTGAGGTCATGCTGGGCGCGCAGCCGTTTGAGCCAGCGGCCAAAGGAGGGGGTAGACAAGTCGTTCACGGAAAAGAATTAACCTCATTCGCTATTTCAATGTAGTGCCGGCCAATTCCATTGCCGCACACGTGCCAAAACGTGAGCGCATTGTAGCACAGCCTGTAACACCTTTTGTAGCACTTGGTTGCTGTTTTATAGCTTTTGAATGTGATGAAATGGAGACCAGAGGGAATCAGCGAATATCCATAGGGCTGACGGGCGCGTGCCGGCCCGCTTGTATGGAAACAGATAAATTCAAGGGCCGAGGTGTTCATCATGTTAGATCGGATCGAGGGTGATAAGAGCAGAGCGCAGGTAAGCCAGGTGCGTAATCCGCAAGAGGGCAAGGCTGTAACGATTGGGACCATGCGTATCACGCTCAAGGCCACGGGGGCAGAGACGGATGGGCGTTTTGCCCTTCTGGAAGTCACGGTGCCACCCTATTTTTCCGAGATCGCGCTGCATCATCACCAACAAACCTCCGAGGCGATCTATCTGACGCAGGGAATGTTGGCGGTGACATTGGGCGAGGAAACGATGGTTGTGCGACAGGGAAGTTGCATCCTCATTCCTCCCCACATGGTCCATCGTTTCTGGAACCCTGCGGCGAGCGCGGCGACCTTCTTGATCTACTTTACTCCGGCAGGCGCCGAACAGTTTTTCGAGGCATTGTCGGGGAACGATTGGGGGGAGAAAGCCGATTCTCCAGCCGCTTTGGCCGAAATCTGGGCAATGGGCATGACCTTTGATTATTTTCCCATGTAATCTTCGGGCTTTTTGATTGGAAAGGAATTTGCTGTGTATCAGCTTATTGAAAAGATTCGCCGGCAACGAGCAATGGTGCAGTGGGCAGTTGTGGCATTTGTCGTTGTAGCCGCCTTCGTCTTGGTGGGCTTCACGATGGGTCAGGAGAAAAACACACAAGAGTTGGGCCAAACCGAGCCGGCGCAATCAGAGGTCGCGCCTGTGCAACAGCAAGGTGAGCCTGTAGCGCTTGCCGGTAAGAGCGGGCAAAAGGCAGGCAGCACTTTGCTCTATAGCTCCTATTTAGGAGGCGATGGCGTTGACTACGGCAAGGATGTCACGGTGGACGCTGCCGGCAATATCTACGTCCTCGGCCAGACTTTCTCCGACACCTTGTTTGGTCAAGAGATCGAACGCGCCGGCTATTCCGACATCTTTGTGGCGAAGTTTGACCCCACCGGCAGCAAATTGCTCTATTCGGTGGTGATCGGCGGCCAAGATAGCGAATCACCGCTGTCGATTGCGGTTGATGGTCAGGGTAATGTCTATGCCACAGCCTATACAAGCGACGATACGTTCCCGACCAAGAATGCACAGTGGACATCTCCGGCGGAATATACCGATGGCGTACTCTTCAAGCTGGATAGTAAGGGTGAAACGGTCTATAGCACCTATTTGCCTTTTGATGTCTTTTACAGCCGCCACAATTTAGTGGTCGATGCTGGCGGCAATGCCTACGTGACGGGCAGCTATGCGGCGATGACCGATGAAGACGGTAACTTCTTACGCGACCAAATGGGACTGCTAAAGTTCGACCCCAGCGGCAAAGTGCTGCTTGACCGCAACATCGGCGGCAATGGCACCGAGCATGGCATCGCCATTGCCCTCGACAAGAGCGGCAATATCTATCTGGCCGGATCAACCTCTGAAGGCGATGGCTTCCCGGTGACCGCCAACGCCTACCAGTCCGAGTGTGGCGATCTGCTCTATGCCGCCGATGACGACACCAACGCCTATTGCTATGACGATGCTGTCGTAGCAGTGCTCAATCCTAGCGGCGAGGTGATCTATGCTAGCTATTTTGGCGGCAGTTTCACCGATGACCCCAACGCTATCGCCACCGACGGCAAGGGCAATGTCATGCTGGCAGGAGATACAGCTTCGGGCACGTTCCCGCTAGTCAATGCCATCCAAACCACTTGCCCCATCGCCGACTATTCCGACGATTGCGAATCCGGCCATGTCTATGTTGCCGTCATGCACATCAATCTCAATAGTCAAGCGAAGGCGACATTGACCTATAGCACCTATTTAGGTGCGACCGAGCGCAACAGCCGCAATACTGTCATGGCGGCAACGATGGATAGCGCCGGCAATGCCTATGTCACAGGCTATACCAGTGGCAAGAAGTTCCCCTTGGCAAATCCGGTGCAAGGTGAACTCAGCGAGGGCTTCTGTGTTACCTCAAGTTCGGAACGCTATTGCTTTGATGCCTTTATCACAAAATTCTCCCCCAGCGGTCAATTGTTAATGGGTAGCTATTTAGGCAGCGAGTTTGATGAATTTCCCTATGGCCTTGTAGTCGACAGCAAAGGAGTGATTTATCTCACCGGCACAACCGAGGGCAGCGAGTTTCCGACAACCGATAATGCATATGAGCCAAATAACTTGATCAATGACGATGCGTTTTTGGTGAAAATCGGTGTGGCTGCGAGTACATCAACGCCACCCCGACCCGCACCCCAAAAGTAAACAAAAATTAGGAAATTCTTAGGAGAAAAGGAAACTATGAAACGTTTAGCCACCTTTCGCCAAATGATTTACCTGGGTATGCTGGTTTCATTGCTCGCCGCTCTCTTTGCGCCTTTTGCCAATGCAAAGGCCAACGACAACGGAGCGTCACTATCGTTATGGATTCCTTTTGCTAATAGTGGCAAGATCAACAATGGGGGTAATAATGGGGACGACAACCCGCCTCCCCCTCCACCACCGGCAGAAGAGAAAGAGTGGGCTTTTTTTGCCGATCCAAAGTGGAGCACCAACAGCGCCAGCGTCGCCATTGACGCCAAAGGCGGCATCCATCTCGCCTATCACTATTATGAGGCTGCTTTCGATGGCGCGCCGACCAATGCCGTTTATGAATATTGCCCCAGCGCCTGTGACAAAGCAGCAAGTTGGAAGAGCGTCTCATTGGGGCAGAATGTCAACGAAATCCAGTTGGAACTGACCCCTGAAGGTCATCCACGGCTGCTCTATCGTGTGCCGACCGATGACAATGGGCAGGCTTTCTATTATGCGGAGTGTGACCAGAATTGCACCAATGCGTCGGGCTGGAAAGGGGCGGCTGTCGCCAGCAACCGTGGCACCGCGATTCTCGAATTTAGCGATGATGAGCAACCACAACGCTATTTTGAGCTTGACCCGCAAGGTCATCCGCGCTTTGTCTATGTTGATTACGACTCCTTCAAGGAGCCGGATCATCTCGGCGCCTACTATACCTACTGTAACAGCGGCTGCACCGCCGCCAGTAACTGGTCAGAAGTCCGCATCACCAAGGACAATAACGGCGTCGGCCCCTATCGCTCGGAGGATTTCTACTATCCGGCGTTGGCCTTTACTCCTTCCGGCCAACCACGCATCCTTGCCGATGGCACATCGATGGAGGATGAATCGGCGCTCTTTTATGTTGCGTGCGACAGCCAGTGTGGCGAAATGGCAAATTGGCACAGTACACCTCTCTTTGAGCGGGGCAGCGGCAACAATGTAGCCTTTGACATCGAACTCACTGCCCAAGGCCAACCGCGCATCGCCTATTTCGATGGGGCGCGGCTAAACGGTGAAGGTGAATGGCTCTACTATGGTTGGTGCAATCAGGGCTGTAACAATGCGGCCAATTGGCAGCGTTACGACTTCAACTTTGCTTCCAAGGAAGGTCAGGAACCGGACTTGGTCTTGGATGCCGCCGGCAAACCGCATATCGCCTATGCGCTTAATAGCGAAGGTGGTCTGGGCTATAGCGCTTGCGACAGCAACTGTGAGAGCGCCAATGGGCATTGGACAAATCAAGTTGTCGAATCACGCGCCAATCTGGCCGAGGTGTGGGATGTGGCCTATCCGCCCCATTGTGACGGCGGTGTGTGGGATGGGCTGACGCCGACCCTTGCCTTGGACAAGAATGGCAATGCCCTCTTTGCCTATGATGCTACATATCATGCGCGTTGCTATTACAATGATGTGACCAGGGTGTGGGAGGAATACTTCCAATTCCATCTCGTCCAGCGCACAGTTCGCACCTATTTCTTGCCTAAGTCATAAACCCAACTCCCCTCCCGGAAGCTCAGTTGCCTTCCGGGAGGGTTTCTTTGCGTTACGGGCTAGCGAACCTTCAACACAAAAATACCCCAGCCAAAATAGCGCCTGCCATAGGCAAGATATATTCGACGCCAACGCGCATTTTCCTGCCGAAAGGCGGGCAAATCGGGGTCATCAGGGTTGGCGCGCGCCCATTCGTCAAAACTCTGCCACTGCGCCGCCACGTAGCGATCCCAATTATCCTGATTCGCCAGCACCATTTCGACAAGCTCCAGCCCGGCGGCTTCAAAGCGATCCAGCGTCCCTGCTAATGAAGCAAATTCATCTTGTGCAAAACCGTATGCTTCGTAGACTTCGGCGGGCGGCGAGTCGATCCAATAGGGTTCGCCAACAAGAAGTAGTCCGCCTTCTTTGAGGGCGGGCTGCATCAATTGCAATGTGCCGCTTAACCCGCCGCCAATCCACGTTGCACCGATACAACTGACAATATCATAGCTCTTGGCGCTTGCCAGATATTGGCCGGCATCGCCTTCAACCAGTGTCACCCGATCTGCAACACCCAATTCAGCCGCTCGCTCCCGCGCCGCTGCCAAAAAGACTTGGCTAATATCAACACCCGTACCCTGGATTCCCCAACGCTTGGCCCATTGGCAGAGCATTTCCGCCTTGCCACAAGCGAGGTCAAGCTGGTGCATCTCCGCGGCCAGCCGGCAAAGCTCGCCCAGCAACATCAACTTTTCTTCATTGTAGGGATTCAGAATCCGGTGCTTCGCTTCGGCGATTTCATGAAAGCGCAAAGACATTCAATAATTTCCCCTCCTACGCAAATTAGGACTGGGCATCCTGCCATAGCTCATTCAACAACTCACTCGCCGTATTCACGATCATCTCAATCCCCTCAATGCTGACGCGATTCGGGCCGACCAGGGTCTCGTATCCCTGTAACGCAAAGGCGCGGCGGGTAGGCTGGTACATGATCAGATCGTTGGTTAACTCCGCCACTACGGTGTGAGGAAAGGGCGAATCCGCCTTGATCTGCAAGCCATGCTCGACAAAGAGTTCCCCCGGATTGGAGGCCACGGCAAAGGGGCCGATATGCAACGCGCTCACAGGGACCGTCAACAACTCCGGCAAGGCGCGCACTTGTTCAATCTGAGGGGTGAAAACATCGCTGCGCCCACCTTGCCCACCCCAGTTGAGTCGTTCCACCGCCTCAGGGGGTTGCGTATCGGGGTCGCGCCGCGGCACGGCGATCTCGCGCCGCCGTGCGTTGACCACGACAGGCTCAGGCAAAGGACGCGCCCGTTGCGCGGCATCGAGCGTTTGCGCGGCAATGTGGTCGGCGAGGCTTTGCCAGGCGTCGCCATAGAGCGTCGGATTAATGTCAGCGCAGGCGCCAGGCGCAAAGACGGTCACGACTTGCTCACCGAGCGCAGCGCGCACCCGCGCCGCCACCACTCCTGGGTAATCTGCCGACCAGAGCAGGGTTCCACGCGCATTGGTGTGTAAGGAAAAATTAAAGAAAAGGCCAAGCGGTCGCCCTGCTCCACCCCCTTCGTCCAGCGCGTCAAAACGCAAGACCCATAATTCCGGGTCGATGGGGCCGACCGAGCCTAAGATTTGTGGGCAAAGCTCCAGGTCATTGAGCGCGGCCGGCATCCAGGTGTTAAAGACCTTGCCATCCTTCTTATTGAGGACACGGCGATGATGTTGCCCATGATGCACCAAGGAGCGCCCAACACTGACCTTCGCCGGCTGTAGGGCGGCGTTGGCATCCAGCACACCGGCAATCAACTTGTCGGGCAGCGCGGTCAAATAGGCGGCATCGGTCACGTTGGCAGAATAGACGCCGTCAATGGTATAGGGGCCGTTATGGGTATGGCTGCCGTTGATCAGAATGGCCTCTGCGGCAATATCCGTCTGTGCGGCGATGGTGGCAATCACAGGATCAACGATCGCGCGGGGCAGGCCAATTAGATCCGCGCCAACGACAGCGATTTTGCGACCACCGCTTTCTACCACCATCGTTCGCACCTGGAGCGGATCAAGCACACCTTGATTGACGCGCGGGTCCAGGCTTCCACACATATAAAGCCCTGTGGGCGGAGTAATATCGTGGACGCTAAAGCCAACACGCAAAGTGCCTGGGGCCATGCTAGGTCTCCTTTTTAGTGATTGCGATTTAAACTTGGGGTTGCAATTTTGGGGTTGAGCGATAAATTCTTGAGCGGATTAGATTTGGGTAATAGCAAATTAGCAATTCATGTACGGAATACGATGGGAGAGTATAGGGTGCAAAGTGGACGTGAAGGATTGTGACTAGCTTATCTGGATCAGTTGCCCTTGTCAAGGAAGAGTGTGCCCGGCTGGCGAGTTTGATCGTCTGTTGACATGGGGATACAAGGCAGATACAATGTTAAGCCTAGTAGGTCATCACCAAACTGGCTGCGTCGAGACTTCACACACTCACCATCGTCCAACAGCCATTATCAAGCCCTTTACAACTCATCACTCCGCACGCGTTGCTCCGACAGACCACCATACCCCTATGTGTGGCTAGACTAATTTTACTGAGGCAACGTGTTGCCCTGGCCTACCATCAAACCTCCGGCGTTGAAAGGAGCGAGAAGACACCCATCGGGAAGAGAGAGCTACAACAGAAAGCGGTTGAACCATCTTCATCGCACATTATCAGGAGGGTTATATGTCACAGTTTCAACATCTCACCCGGCGCAAATTTTTGCAGATGGCTGGCGTTAGCGGTGCAACTCTGGCATTGGCGGCTTGCGCCACGGCGACCGCGCCATCCACTCAGGCTGGGGGCAGCGCGCCCAGCGCGGCGGGGGACCACCTTGTCTTCTGGCATCCCACTGAGGAGTGGGGCAAATACATGGAGGACGCCTTTAACAAGTCCAACCAGGGTTTTACCGCCGAATGGCAGTTGGGCGAGTATGATGAGAACACCAAGACGATGGCAGTGTTAGCAGCCGGCAATCCACCGTCCATCTCTTTACTGGGACGTTGGCAGCATCCCGATTTGGCAGCACGTGATGCGATTTATGTCCTTGATGATTATTTAGAAACTTCGCCGACCTTCAAATGGGAGAACCTCTGGAAACGCCTGCAAAACGAGGCGCTCTTCCGCGATAAGAAGTTTGTCATTCCCTACACCACCGATACGCGCGCCTTCTTCTATAACAAAGATGTGATGAAGGAGGCTGGTCTTGACCCGGAGAAACCACCGACAACCTGGGAAGATTTGCACGACGTCTCCGTGAAAGTGCTCAAGAAGGATGCGGGGGGCAGAATCGAACGGCTTGGCTTTACGCCAACCTTTGGCAATCCGCCTGTCTTTGTCCTCTTCTTCACGTTGAATTGGTGCGTAGGCCAAAGCGAACTCAACGAAGACCGCACCAAAGCCACCATCGCCACGCCGGAAGCCGAGCAAGCCATGATCTACATCAAGCAATTGATGGATGACCAGGGCGGCTATGAAGCGGCAGGCGCCTTTACCAAAGCGTTGACGCTGGCCGAAGGTATCGATGCCTTTTCGGCGGGGTTGGTAGCCTTTGCTATGAACGGCAACTGGACGCTCAAAGGCTATGACAAGTACTCGCCCGACCTCAACTACGGCATGATTCCCGGCCCTATCTTTAAGCAATATAACATACCTGCCAACTATGACGGCGGCGGCGGTTGGTACTTCTTTAAGAAAGGGCCAACCATCGATTTAGCCTACAAGTTCGCCAACTTCGTCATCGAAAAAGAGTTCATGACCAAGATTTGCGACAATTTCGGCGCCTTGCCCTCGCGATCCGATGTGGGTGAGGATTGGGCCAAATTGGATGAGAAGAAGAGGCGCATCTTTGTCTCCACAGCGGAAACGGTGCACTGGCCCGCGCTCGCACCCTATTATCTGGAACTCTACGGCGCTGTCGCCACAATGTGGGATAACATCTTGATCGGCGGCAATGACATCAAGCAAGAGTTGCAAACTGCCCAGGATGCCATGCAAGTCATCCTCGACAAGGGCGCTAAAGTCCAGATTTCTTAGCCTGAGAAGGTGGAATCATGGTGACAACCGATGTTGGTAGAAGTTCGGTGACTCCTGCCAGACCCAAAGGGCTGACACGCAAGGAACTTGCCCTCTACCTCAGCTATCTCCTGCTCATACCTTTGTCGCTGATCTTCATCCTGCCGTTGGTGTGGATGGTTTCGACATCGCTCAAAGGCAATGAGCAGATGACAGCCTGGCCGCCGGTCTGGATTCCCAATCCCCTACACTGGGACAACTTTATTTCGGCGTGGACATCCAGCGACTTTACGCGCTATCTCGGGAATACCGTTATGTATGCCGTGCTGGCCGGTCTTGGCACCCTTTTGACTTCGTCGATGGTGGCCTTTGGCTTTGCGCGGTTACGTTTTCCGGGGCGCGACTTTCTCTTTGGTCTCTTGCTGGCGACGCTGATGCTGCCTTCGATTGTCACCCTGATTCCCCAATATGTCCTCTTTAAACAATTCAACTGGCTCGACAGCTTCAAACCGCTGATCGTGCCGGCCTGGTTTGGCGGCGGCCCTTTCTTCATCTTCCTCTTGCGCCAGTTCTTCCGCACCATTCCCAACGAGCTTTTTGAACAGGCCACCATCGATGGCGCATCCAACTATCGCGCCTATTGGCAGATCATGTTGCCGCTCGCCAAGCCGGCCCTCTCTACGGTCGCCATCTTCTCGTTTCTCAATTTCTGGAACGATTTTATGGGGCCGCTGATCTATCTCAACAGCGCGCAAAAGTACACACTGACTTTGGGGCTACGCACCTTTATGCAGCGTCAGGATGTGAAGGTGCAAGAGATGATGGCAATGTCGTTGATGATGACCATCCCCATCATCATCCTCTTCTTTAGCTTTCAGCGTTACTTTATCGAGGGCGTTGTCATGAGTGGGATTAAGGGATAGGGCAAGTGAGATGGCAAACACACAAGTAAAGACCCAATCTGTCACCCTGCCTGCCGCAACTCAGGGCAAGAGTCGCAAACGCAGCGTTTGGGCAAGCCCCATGCGCCGGCGCGAGGCAATTGACGGTTTCGTCTTTATCATGCCCTGGCTGCTCGGCTTCCTGATCTTTACCTTTTGGCCCTTTATTGCCGGTTTCTACTACAGCTTGACTGAATTTGATGTGCTGACGCCGCCGCAATGGGTCGGCTTTGGCAACTACCAGGCGATCTTCCATGACCCCAAGGCGTGGTTGGCCGTTGGCAATACCTTATGGTTTGTCGTCTTCTCGGTGCTGCCCGCCAACATCATTGCGCTCTTGCTGGCGCTTCTCCTTAACCTCAAGGTGCGGGGCATCACGATCTTCCGCACTCTCTTCTACATTCCGTCGATTGTGCCGGCGGTGGCGTCGATTGCGCTCTTCATCTATATCATGCACGACCGTTTTGGCCTGTTGAACGATTTTCTCTTCCGCGTCTTTGGCATCACCGGCCCCGGATGGCTGACCAGTCCCGTGTGGGCCAAGCCCTCGCTGGTGCTCTGGAGTCTTTGGGGCGTGGGCGGCAGTATGATTATTTATTTGGCTGGGCTACAAGGCATTCCCCAACAACTCTATGAAGCCGCCGAGATCGATGGCGCGGGCATGTTTCGCCGCTTCTGGCATATTACGATACCGATGGTTTCGCCGACGATCCTCTTCGTCTTCACCCTCACAGTGATCGGCAGCTTCCAAATCTTCACCCCTGTGCTTTTGTTAGGTGGGAACTATGCAATGGCCAATGCCGGGCCAATGGATTCACTCCTCTTCTGGGTTGTCTATATCTATCACCAGGGCTTTTTCTACTTTCAGATGGGGTATGGCAGTGCGCTGGCTTGGCTGCTGTTCATTGTGCTGGTGGTTGTCACTGTGACCCAGTTTAAGGTTGCCGATCGCTGGGTCTACTACGAAGGCGATACCCGGCAATAACCTCTCAGCGCGGGATTCACTACATACCCTTATACCCTTCAATGCCTCACTGCTAGAAAGAAGTATCTCCTTTGGACAAGCAAGCGAGTGGTTCGACCTTTTCAATTGGTTTTGGCCAGGTAGAGATCACGCCGCCGGTTGGCACGAAGCTGTGCGGCGCATTGAAGCCGCGCGTCAGCACCGGTGTCACCGACCCTTTGATGTCAAACGCCTTTGTGGCGACGGATGGCAAGAAGCGGATTGCGGTGGTGGGGGTTGATATTGTTGGGTTGCCGCGGGCGCTGGTCGATCAGGCTATTGCCGAGACGCAGCGGCTCACCAGCATTGAAGCCGATGCGATCATCATCTCATGCAGCCACACCCACAGCGGGCCGTATACCAGCGGTCCCTTTTTTCTCGATGCGCTGGATGGCGATTTCCTAGGCGCGCTGCCGCAGAAGATCGCCGAGAGCATTGAAATTGCCAACGAGCGTGTGCAACCGGCGACGATGCTGATTGGGCGTTCGCTGGTTCATCGCGGGCTACATTATCGTTTGGCGCTTTGTAAGGATGGCAAGGCTTTTAATAGCTGGATGGGCGATGCGCTCAATGACCTTGCTACTTGCCCGCAAATCATCGGCGCTGCCGGGGCGATTGATCCGGAGTTGTGGGTGCTGCGTTTTGAAGACCTCAAGGGCAAGACGATTGGGGTCTTCTTTAATTTTTCGGTGCACACCAATTCCCACTTTGGCATGACCCTCTCGGCAGATTATCCGGGGGTGGTGGCTGAGTATATGCAAGTGGCGTATGGCCCGCAGGTGATCACTGTCTATACGCCGGGGGCGTGCGCTAATATTAATCCACTTTTGGGGGGCGACCGCTGGCGCGAAGGTGCAGTGGTCTTTGCCGAAGCGGCGCTGGCCGCGGCCAAACGTGCGGTGAAGGTTGAGGGGCCGGTTGCTGTTGATGCGATTCGCCGCGATGTGGCCGTTCCCAAGCGCGACCCGGAGACGCAGCCGGCAGGGGCGATTACGCGGCTAAACTGGGGGGGCGGCAAGCATTATGAGGAGGTCTTTGAGCCGATGTTAGCCTATGTCGCTAGCCTGCCTGATACTTGGCTGGCGCCGGTCAACGCCGTTCGCCTTGGCCCCTTTGCCATTGCTACCAATCCCGGCGAGTTATTTGTCGAGCATGGCTTTACCATCAAAAAACGTTCACCCTTTCCCCATACCGTCGTCGCCGAACTCGCCAACGATTGGACGTGGTATATGCCGACACGCGAAGCCTTCGAGCAGCAGGTCTATGAGACGCTCGTTGGCGCCAATCAGATCTCATTAGAAGGCATCGAAACCCTGGTGAATACGTCCGTCGATCTGCTTCAGGCATTGTGGCATGCGTGATCGATCTACTCCTCAAGGCCTAGCAACCTTTTCATTGCTATGTTTGCCATTTCCAACGCCAATGCAGGAGAGCCAAACCCATCGAAACGATTAGCCATCGCTACAATACCAACCCTATCCGCAACAGCCAGTTGGATATTAGCGCAAAAACCAAGGTCTACACCACCATGGCCAACGATCGGGTGCTCACCCCTCTGTTCAATTGCCCAGCCATAGCTGTATGCACCGAAACCAAAGTCGAGACCTTGGGGAGCAGACAGAGCCGGATCAAGCTGATCCTTCCATAACTCGTCATAGGTAGAGTCATTAAGAATGCGAGCGCCGTCTAGGGTCCCACGGTTCAAGTTGGCTAACGCCCAACGCGCCATATCCTCGGCATTGGTAATCAGATAGCCGGCAGCGATTTGGGCTCGTGTATAGGGGAAGACTCGAGACACAACCACCTCACCCATTTGGTTCGAGTGATGGGGCGATACCAATAATTTGGGGTCGACTTCTCGCAGAAGAAAGCTACTGTTCTTCATTCCTAAGGGGGTCAAGATGTGATCGCGCGCGTATTCTTCAAACAGTTGGCCTGACACCTTGGCGACGACATCCGCCGCTACATTATAGGCTGCATCACTGTATCCATAGCCTTCACCGGGCGCAAAATCCAAACTCACTTCATGCAGACTGCGAACATATCGCTCAAGAGCCTGATCATCCAATTCCGGTATCGTCTTGTCCCAATACTTCACAAAGTCCCAATCCTCAATGGGCGGCCAAAAGGCAAGGCCAGAGGTATGAGTCAATAAATGGCGACTACATATCGCTTTGTAGCGCTCATCAGCCAACTGGAAGTATGGGAGTACATCGGTCACCAAGGTGTCCAGCGAAAGCTTGCCTGCCTCCCTGAGTTGTAAGATAGCGGTAGCGGCAAAGGCTTTTGACATAGACCCCATCACGAAGAGGGACTGTTTGGTGACTGGGATCTCGCTCCCCAATCGGCTGATACCAAATCCCTTTGCATAGGTTACTTCTCCATCTTGAACGATGGCTATGGAGAATCCGGGCACCTGTAGCTCACGCATCTGCGCTGTAATGACCGACTCAAGCTCTGCCACAAAGCTTTGATCTAGGGACTCTGCAATAGCCATCTACTCCCCCTTATGAGCGTTCACACCTATTGTCAGAAACAAAAGCATCGATCAAAAATCAGGCCCAAGAGCACAACTTATACAGGCATTGTACGCTTGGTATGAGCGCGGCCAATTTTGGCTGCTTCCTCGTTATGCCCTGCAATCACCCGCGCGCCGGCGTCGATCTTCTCAACAATGTCGTCGGGGGTTGCACTCTCCAAGAAGGCAATATGATGAGCCAAACAGGCGGCGCGCACACGGCGGCGTACTTCCTCCATCTCCGGCGGGTAGGGCATGGGCATCCGAAAATAGCCCAATGACAAACTCAGATCGCCAGGCCCCATCTCGGCAAAGCCAAGCCCCGGCACGCTCAGAATTTCCTCAATATGAGGGATGGCGGCTGCCGACTCAATCTTAACCCCCAGTAGCAATTCCCCTTCCGGGTTCAAGGGCCACGGGTCGGCCTTGCGTAGATAATCGTCGCGATTGAGACCCCACACCGGCGCGGCAGACGGTTCGGAACCGACGCCGCGATAGCCCACGCCTAACCCGTCCCCAACGCCAATCCGGTTAATCGGATACCGGCAGCCCTCGACAAAGGCACGCACCGCGCCGGCAGACTCGGCTTGGCAAAGTAACACACCATGCACACCACGCGCCAAGATTTGGCGAAACTGCCAAGCGTTGAAGCGCACAATCTCTTCCGATGTGCCTTCGACCGGCGCTTCGACGATGACCGTAGGGGTGCGATGACCACTGCGTGTCGGCCCGCTATCCACCAGCCCGCGCATATACTCAGCCAGCCCCGCCATATCGAATGAGCCATGCTCCATGCCGACATTAATATAGTCAGCCCAACAACCTGCATCCTCGACTCCTTGTTCATAGGTGAGGACGTGGCCCGTGTGGCCGCCCATGTAATAAATAGGCTGGTCTTGCGCTAGAAGCTCGACGGCGCGGTTGATTCGTGGCGACATTGGGCAGCACTCCCTTATGCGTTGGTAATTACTTGGAAATTTATCTAAGAGCGGGGAACGTTTGCTGGCGCATCAATGCGAGTAAGCCACGCGATGCGGTCAAAATCGCGGTCAAAACTCGCTATATGTGGAAGCGCAAGTTCGCGACAAATGAGTGCAATCAATAGATCGTGAAAATTTAGCTCTCCATTATATCGCCGTACAAGCGTCAAGATTTCAGCATATAGCCTTTGTGTCTCTGATGAAACCCAAATGATGCGTTCTGGTGGAGCGATATGTTCCAATCGTTCAAGAATATCGACCAATTGCGAAACACGGCCTTGCTCATGCAAGCGTCTGGCGAGGATAGTGATCGTCTCATTGACTACAACATCCATGATAATAATCTCGGCATTTGCGTTTGTTAACGCAGTATTGAGGGCAGTTGCAGCCGAATGCCATTTATCATGTAAATCTATTATTGCAGCTAACACCACCGTATCAAGAGCCAGTCTACTCATCGTAGATATGTTCGCTCTCAATGAGCGCATCACCGCCGACAGCGATAATGCCCGTCAATTCTTGAAGATCGCGTGCAGGAATCGTTACAACTTTTAACTTTGGTTCTTCATTAACTTGTTCAAGTAATTGGCGACGACGTTCAGGCGAAAGTTTTTGTAGTGCTTCAATCAATACTTCTTCTGGTAGCTCTATCGTAATCGAAGTTGACATATTCAGGTTCCTCAATTCCGTGGGGACATTTGCCCAATCCTATCGTCAGCTAGGGAAAAATTCAGAAATGTGGTCAATCATAATGTGACCACATCCGTAGGATTTTGACAAGCTTCTCCGGCTCAATAACCTCATAGACAAGGCGATGTTGTACATTGATCCGGCGAGAATACAACCCCCTCAAGTCACCGACAAGTTTTTCATATGGCGGCGGATTCTGAAAAGGATTTGTGCGAAGGATTTCCAATAATTCTTCTGCTTTAAGCCGTAGACCAGAAGCTGATAATTTTTTTGCGTCGCGATTGGCCTGCTTTGAGTAAACAAGTCGCCAACTCACCACTCAACCTCATCATCGAAATCCCCAATGGGAGTATTCATTCCTTCGAGGAGTGATTCTCGCATCCCTGGAATACTCATTAGATAGAGGGTTTCGTTGATTGAGCGCCAATCTTCTTCTGAAATCACCACGACATTATTGCGTTTTCCTGTGATTAAAACTGGTTCATGAGATGATGCGACCTCATCCATAAGCGTATACAAAGTCGCACGCGCCTCAGTCGCCGTGATTACTGGCATATAGCCTCCCGAATTATAGACTTTCAAACCATCATAAATGGTACGTTATTGCGTACGTTTTGTCAATCCCTGAAAATATGATCGTTGCAGTATGTATTCGCTTCGATACAAGAAACGAATAAAGAGCGTTTGCAGATTTTGGTTCTGCCAGGACTCAAGTATGATCATAGCCATTGTAGTTTGTCTATTGAAGTATTACCTCTGCCCCATAAAAGCCTAGAACTATCGAGGAATATTATGAATCGACCACCAGAGACTTATGTCCAGGTGCAGGAAGAACGTCTTTTGGCCTTTGCCATTGGTTGTTTCGAGAAAGCGGGTCTTGACCACAATCATGCCGCCACCATCAGCCGTCTGCTCGTCAACTCTGACCTGCGGGGTGTACGCAGCCACGGCACACGCACAGTCAACCACTATTGCAAATCCTTTGAAGACGGCAAGCTCAATACCAAGCCGAACATTCGCAAAGTCCACGAGACGCCAACTGCGGTAGTCTATGATGGCGATGGCACGCTCGGTTATCTGCCGATGGTGATGGCGACGAAAGATGCGGTTACCAAAGCCAAGCAAGTGGGCATCGGCATGGGATTGGTGCGCTATATTGGTCACTACGGCTCGGCGGGGCATTATGCGCGTATGGCAATGGAGCAGGGCTGCATTGGCTATTCGGTGCAAGGGCATCGCGACCAGGGGAAATTTGGCAATGATGGCGGCGGGCCAAATCCTAACGCACTCTTAGGTTATCACGGCAACCCGCCTATCTGCTTTGCCATTCCCGGCAAGAATGAATCGCCTGTTGTCTTAGACGCCGCCACCTGTATCTTGGCCGACTACCAACGCGGCCCCGAATATGAGGCGCTCTTCTCCTTCATCCCTGCCGCCTTCTTCAAGAGCATTGGCTATGGCGTTGTGGCAGGGCTAATGGGTGGTGGCTTGACCGGCTTCACCCTCTCCGACGACATTCGCACCAAATACCCGCCCGCGCGCCAGGGCGGTATGGTCTTGGCGATTGATATTGCCTCGGTTGTGCCGGAGGATCTTTTCCGCGCCGAAACTGACCGCATGGTGCGCGATGTGCGCGAGACCTATACGCCCATGCCGGGTACAGACCGCGCGCTTTTGCCGGGCGCCATTGAGGAAGAGCGCTTTGCCTATCACCGCGCCAACGGCATTCGTTATGGCGAAATGGAGCAGACAGCAACGCGTGCAGCCAGCGAACGGCTTGGCGTTCCTGTACCCTGGGACGAATAGAGTCGAGAAACAAAAATTGTTTTCCGCAGGTAAATGGGGTGAGGAAACCGGTGAAAAGGATCCTCACCCCATTTTCTTTGCAGGGATTTACGATTCATGCCAAGCCCGCTTACGCAGGTCAGCCAGACAGGCTGAAGCAGTTACCCATAGGTCGCCTGCTTTTGCTCGCAATTGAGCCGCAGCCACCCATTCTGCTGGGTGATTGGCAATGGCTGCGCTTATCTCTCGGCCACTCAAATCCCAGTGGAGTCGTGAGTTGGCATAATTTGGTAGTTCGGCAACCTGGGAATAGAGTTCCATTGCCGCGTCCAGTTGACCCTCATCGACCAAGAGTAAGGCAATCCCCGGCAAACTGAAAAGCAGCGGAATAATGCCTTGCGTAATAACAGCTATCTGCAATGCTTCTAAGAAGAAGCGTCGCGCCGCAGCACGCTGGCCCAAGCCTCGCGCCGCATAGCCACGAAATGCTGTGGTATAGGCAATGCGGTCTTGTTCACCGATTTCTTGATGCAGCGTTACACTTTCGGCCAACATCTCTTCGGCTTCTATGTACCTTGTCTCGACGATGTTGACACAGCCCAGTACACTTAGCACAAAGGCAAGATCAACCCTGTCGCCACTTTCTCGACTTTGTGTCACCCTAGGTTGTAGGAGGGCACGTGCCTCCTTGTATCTTCCCAGTTCCAAATTTGCGACAGCCAACACGCCGATTGGGGCTAATTGACCGAGTTCTTCATAACCAGCCGTACTTTTTTCGATCAGGGAGCGGGCTTCTTCGAGTTCGCCAGTATAAATGCATAGCCAACCCAATGCCACCTGTCCCGCGGCAATCTTCGACCGGTCGCCAAGACGAGAATAGAGGGCAACCGATTCTGTGACCAACTCTTTTGCATCCTCTAGTCGCGCCTGGTCTCGTGCGACATCGCCCAAGAGCGCAAGCGTATCAGCGCGGCCATGTGCATCTCCCTTATAAAGAAGCAGACTTTCTTTGAGGAGACGCTGCGCCTGCTCATAATTGCCCATGAGATTGGCTACTGCACCCAAACCGGCAAGAGCATTTGCTTGGCCCCATTCATCACCTCGCGCGCCGTTGAGCTCTTGGGATTCTATATAGGCGTCAATTGCATTGTCATACTCGCCACGTTCGCGCAGGATATGCCCCATTTGCAGTAGGGCAAACGCGCGTACGCTGGCTACATCGTCCACAGTCGAACTTTCTAGCAGGAGTAGGCTTTGCTGTAACAATGTGTGAGCTTTCTCGAGTTGCCACAATGAGCGTTGGAAGACGCTTTGCCAGGCCAACATGTGGGCTAGCAAGCAACGTTCAGCGTTTGAAGGCTCTCTGCGTGCTTGCAGCATATGCACCGCGTCAGCCAACACCTGTTCTCCTTCAGAATAGCGATTATGCCACTCATAGAAGGCGGCCAAAGTGGGCAAGGCATTCCTTAACAGTTCAACATGAAGGTGTGTCACTGCCCAATACCAAGCTACACGCACATTCTCGCTATCGGCGCCAATTTGGTTGATGGCAGCTTGTTGGCCGTATCCTTTCAGCTCCGATTCCAGTTGACCCATGAGAGTACAATAGAAGTGGGCATGAGCCTCGCTTGTCACTTTTTCCAGTTCGGCATTTACGGCCAGTCGTTCGGCGGCAAACTGGCGCAGCAATTCGTGAAGTGCGTAGCGATCGCGGTCACGCTCGTGCTGCACGAGTGACTTGCCGGCAAGCGCGATCAAGAGAGGAAGCGATGCATCAGCCGTCTCTACAGCAGCTTGGCGTGTAAAACCGCCGCGAAAAACCGAGAGTCGCGCAATTACTTCCTGCTCCCTTTGGTCGAGGCGCTGCCAGGTCGAATCAAAGATGGCGCGCAGGCTGCGATGGTGCTCTTGACCACCGCGGCCCTCAACCCTAAGGAAATCCAAACTACGCTCAATCTCGACGGCAATATCACTGGGCGAGAGCACCTCGGTCCATGCTGCTGCCAACTCAATGCCCAGTGGCATGCCGCTCACTAGCCGGCAGATACGCACAACGTGTGTAAGCTCCTCTTGGCTGAACGTGATACCAGGCACGACCTGACGCGCACTTTGTAGAAACAGTTGGACAGCCGCCACGCCTGCTGCATCCACCAACTCCTGTGGGCTGCCAACTTCAAACCCTTGCAGAGACAAAAGATGCTCACCGGGGCATCGCAATCGTTCACGCGAGGTTACTAATATCTCTACCTCGGGGGCTGTCTGCAGAATCTGCACGAGCAACTCCACGCCGTCAAGCAAATGTTCGAAGTTGTCGAAGATCAGCAGCATGCGTTTGGCGCGCAGATAGTCTAGGAGTTGCTGTCGCGCCGAGCGTGATTCACCCTCAGACTGAAATCCAAATGAGATCGCTTCGGCCACGGCCGGCACAATGTGTTGTACGTCACTGAGGGCGGCAAGGGAAACGAAATAGATGCCTTGAGCATAGCGCGGGTCGGCCAAATGGCGCTCGGCAGCAGCCAGCGCAAGACGCGTCTTGCCCATGCCGCCCGGCCCCAAAATGGTGATGAGGCGCACATCTTTCTCGGCGAGTAGTCGATCCAGGGCCGCAAGTTCCGCTTCGCGGCCAATAAAAGGGGTTAGTTGGTGAGGCAGGTTATGCAGCAAATTACTCAGAGGTGACGGAGTGACCTGCCTTGGAAGTGACAAAGGCCCAATCGGAGGGATGGCCTTGCCCTCTAAATGGTTCTGAATGGCACGGACGAGGACATCCCCACTCTTTTCTATGGGTAACTCCCAATCCTCGATCCATTGATAGTTGGAGATGAAGAACTCAAGGCTGCGCGAGGGCTGTACGGGTTGGATGCGGAGGGGGATGATAATCTTGCCCTTGGAGACAGCACGTTCCACTTCATGGCGCACAAAGGTGGATTGGTTAGAGCTTTCGGAGAGGACAAGCAGGAGAATGGTGGCGTCTTCAATGGCGTCGATGATTTGTTCGCCGTAATCCATGCCTGGGGTGATATCGCGCGGCGCCATCCAACAGCCGATTCCGCGTCTTTCCAGATGGTCACGTACTGCTGTAGCGGTGAGGGTGTCATCGGTTGAATAGCTGAGAAATACCTCTCGGTGCACCTAGATCACCCTCACCTTACCGCGTTGGTTACGCAGATTCATACTAAGCGCCGAAAGAGCAGTATCCCATCCTTTTCGCCCAGGCCATCTAAGCGGCGAAATGCCGGCACGCTGTTAATGTGCTACAGAGCCATCGGCATATCGATATTCCCCTCTGATAACATTCGGACGGTAGGGGTATTTGGCGAACTTGCTTTCAATCAGTTCTGTGCCAATCCCAGGGCGATCTGGGACCAGAATGTAACCCCCGTCACGCTGCACCGGATTCTCGACAATATCATTATAGATGTCGGTCGTAATATAGTTTTCCATCAAGAAATAGTTGGGAATGGAGGCGTCAAACTGTGTGTAGACGGCGACATTGAGCGGGCTGCCCATGAGATGGGGGAAGATGCCGACAAAAGCCGCTTCAGCGATGGCGGCAATCTTCTTGATTTGGGTATAGCCACCCGCCAGCGAGACATCGGGGCGGATCAAGCTCACGATCTTGCGGTCGATCAAGTCCTTGAACTGGAAGATGTTATAGAAACGTTCGCCCGTAGCCATTGGGATGTTGATGTGGCGGGCGATGTATTCCATCGGCTCAAGTGTCTCCGGCGCCAGCGGGTCTTCATAATAAAGAATGCGATAGGGGGCCAACTCGTTCGCCAAGACAATCGACTCTTGCGGGCGCAAGTCGCGGTGAATCTCAAGGCCCAGGTCGATGCCGTTACCGATCTCTTCGCGGATGGCGGCAACAATGGCGATGGCGTCGCTGATGACTTGTGTGGAAGTCTGCTTTTCCCAACCTGGAAAGAAAGGCATTGTCCGCAGCGAGAGATAGCCTGCATCCACTTGCTGGCGGGCGCTTTGCGCCATCTCTGCGGGCGTGTTGCCGGTGACATTGGCAAAGACTTTGACCTTGTCGCGACATTTGCCGCCCAAGAGTTGGTGAATGGGCAGACCCACCGATTTCCCCAGGATATCCCATAGAGCCACGTCAATCGCGCTCACCGCCGCGCTGATGACCGCCCCCATAAAATGGGTGTCGCGTGTCACCGTCTGGTAGTGGTGTTCGATTTGGCGCGGGTCTTTGCCGACATAATAGGCACTGAGGTCTTGGATGGCCTGGTAGACCATTTTGTGGTGCGCCCACAAGCCGGCTTCGCCATTGCCAATAATTCCCTCATCGGTGTAGACGCGCACCAGGCAGAAGCGATCAACCAAGAACGGCGTTATCTTTTCGATCTTCATATACGTACGTTTTCCTCATTAATTGTTTGGTAAAACCGTATCCGGATGGTCGCGATAGTAGCGGGCAATGCCATTGCCGTAATTTTCCTGTAACTGAATGGTCAAGCCGCCATCGACCACCAGGGCATGGCCGGTGATAAAGGAAGCGTCGTCGGTGCAGAGGAAGTGGACAGCGTTGGCAATGTCGTCCGGCACGCCGGTGCGGCGCACAGGATATTGCACTTGGAACATTTGGAAGCCCGATGGATTTTCGTCCCAACGTTTTTGCATACGTTCGGTGACGATATGCCCTGGACAGATAGCGTTGACGCGAACCCCCAACGGCCCAAAGTCAATCGCCATTTGTCGGGTGGCGCCGATCACCGCCGACTTGCCCGTTTCATAGGTGAAGGTATTGGGGGCCATGAGCAGGCCATGCACGGATGAGATATTGACGATTGCGCCGCCGCCCGACTTTTGCATTTGCGGTACAGCATGGCGAGCCGTCCACACCAGGGTCTTGATCATCATGGTGAGGGCAAAATCTAAATGTTCATCGGTGATGGTCGTTGCGCTACCGTCATGGCCTTTGACGCTAAAGGCATTGTTGACCAAAATATCCAGCCGTCCCCATTCGCTCACGGCACGTTCGACCATGCCACGCACATCGTCTTGTTGCGAGACATCAAATTGCGCGCCGATGGCGGTCCCGCCGGCTTGTTTGATGCGCTCGGCGTTGGCTTGCGCGGCTTCTGCATTGACGTCGGCGATCAAGACTTTGGCCCCTTCTTTGGCAAAACGGCGCGCCGTTGCCCCGCCAATGCCCATCGCGCCGCCCGTGACAATGGCGACTTTACCCTCTACGCTGCTCATTATTAGCCTCTTTTTAATTGTTTTGATTGATTTTGGGGAGATAGCGCCCCGCGAATCTGCTCGTAATTCCGCGCCTGTAGTATACAGCCAAAGGGGCGATTAGGCCGTTTTGAGATAGGCGCGTGCTAGCGCATCTTTTAGGGCGGATTCGACATTGTGGCGGCCAAAGTTGATGTTAAGCTGCAAGGCAGCGCGTGCGGCTGCGATATTGCCTTGGGTAATTTGAGCGAGGATGTCGAGGTGTTGGCGGCAGGTCGTCGTCAAACGCTCACGCGTCGTGATGTCACTCATACGGGTAAAGAAAAGACGTTCGTTGATTTGGCGTAGTTGAGCAAGCAATGAATGATTGCCTGTGGCCGTAGCCAACGCTTCATGGAAGCGTTCGTCCTGGCGCGCCATAAATTCCCCACTCAAAGTAGCGGGGTCGTTCGTCTGCCCCAATTGTTGCCAATGCTTCTCAAGTTCTGCGTGCGCTATTGAGGCCATACCGTTGCGCGCCAAATGCTCCACCGCGTAGAGTTCCAGCGCCAAACGCACTTCATAAAGCTCGTTTATCTCTCCCAAGTTGAGTTGCTTGACTGTGCATCCGCGGTGGGGGATACGGTCTAACAAATCATTTTCCACCAGCATGTGCAATGCTTCGCGCACAGGGATGCGGCTTACGCCAAACTCGTTACAAAGTGTATCTTCAGTTAGTCGATAGCCTGGTGGGTATTCCCAACCAATAATGCGCGCCTTCAGAACGTCAAAGATCTCGCCACTCCGGCTAGATTTTTCCGCCATTTGGACATCCTGTGCATAAAGTACGCCCAGTATAGGCGCTTTTTATGATCAAATCGACACAAATTAATCAGACGATAAGGTGGATTGGGAGCCGTAGGAGCGGCTTGTGCATCTACATGCGGCGAGTCTGTTGATCTTTGGGCAACTTGCACATATAAATCATCCGCTCTCTTGGTTTATGCTATCTGTGAAATTGTATACAAGATTGTATGCTATTTCGTATATCCTCTTTTCACTCAATGGATTGTAACTGCAACAACGTCTCTTCCAAAAACAAATTTATACCCTATTTAGTTCTGATAATTTGGGTGCCCAATTAGGGAGAAATTGCTTGTGACTGTTTTCTTTGCCGTCAACGGAACGCTGATGCGAGGACTGGAACTCAATGCGAATCTAATTGCTGCCGGTGGTGAATTTGTGCGTGAGGCGATTACGCAACCCTCTTACCGTCTGTGGACAATTGAAGATCGCCATCCCGCCATGTTGCGCGTGAGCAGTGGCGGGGCCGGCATCCATTTGGAGATTTGGCGAATGTCTCTTGCTGCATTAGGTCAAATTTTGCTGCAAGAACCACCGGGCTTGGTCATTGGCAAGATCGCTTTGGCCGATGGGAGTGAAGTATTAGGCGTTTTGGGCGAGCCTTATTTGTGCGAGGGCCAAGCAGAGATCACCCAGTGGGGCGGCTGGCGCCAATATATCGCCGGCAAAGAGGCTGCGCTGACCAACGGCGCCCATCCTTAGTATTACACTTGTCCAACGAGGGTCAATCCCGCTATGCAAGAGAAAATTCCGCTGCTGGAAGCGCGAGGGATTACCAAACGCTTTGGCGAGCTAATTGCCAATCACGAGGTTGATCTGCCCATCTATTCCGGCGAGATCCACGCCGTCCTCGGCGAGAATGGCGCCGGCAAGAGCACTTTGATGAAGATGCTCTATGGCGTCTATCCCCCAGACGGCGGCGCTATCTATGCCAATGGCGTAGCGGTGAAGATGGCAAGTCCGGCAGAGGCCCGCCGCCATGGCATTGGCATGGTCTTTCAGAATTACCGTCTGGCTCCCGCTTTGACGGTTTGGGAGAATATTGCGCTGGCTCTGCCCCACCTACAAACGCGCTTGCGCCCCAAAGTCCTCCGCCAACGCATTCTCGAGACGGCGGCGCAATATGATCTAGCCGTTGATCCTGATGCCGCCGTCTGGCAAATGGATGTTGGGCAAAGGCAGCGCGTGGAAATCCTCAAGGTGCTATTGAGCGAGGCGCGCGTGCTGCTTTTGGATGAACCGACGAGCGTGCTGGCGGTTACGGAAGTTGATGGCTTTCTCGCCATCTTGCGTCGTTTGCGTGACGAGGGCTATGGCATTTTGCTCGTCACCCACAAGATTCGTGAAGTCCTGGCTTGCGCTAACCGTGTCACCGTCATGCGTGGGGGTCGCGTCGTCTTTAGCAGCAACCAAGTGGGCGAGTTGGATGAAACCAAGTTGATCACGCAGATGGTGGGGGAGTGGGTGCCGCCTGTTTTGGCCGCGCGCTCCCCTAATGAAGGGGCTGCGCCGGTGTTGCGCGTCAAGGATTTGGCGGTGCATGACGACCGTGATCGCGCCATTCTTTCTCAAATCAACTTCGATCTTTGCCCCGGCGAAATTTTAGGCGTGGCGGGGATTTCGGGTAACGGACAGCGCGAATTGGCCGAGGCGTTGTTAGGATTACGCACGATCCATCAAGGGCAAATTCTGGTTGATGACAAACCAATCAGCCATCCCAGCCCGATCCACATGATGGATGCAAGTTTGGCGGGCATCCCTGAAAATCCCATCGAAGAGGCCATTGTGCCGGGGCTGACGGTGCTGGAGCATATGGTCTTGGGTGGAATTGAAGCCAAGCGTCGCGGTTTGAGCGTTGACTGGCCCACGGTCGAGAAGGAATTTCAAGCCTTGCCCGAAGTGACGACCTTGCGCGTAGCCGCGCCGGATCGACAGGCGGATGGGCTTTCCGGTGGCAATGTCCAGCGCATGATCCTGAGCCGCGCCTTTGCCCGCAAACCGCGCATTCTAATTGCCAGCTATCCAAGCCGCGGCTTGGACATTGCCACCACCCGCGCTGTCCATCAGATTTTGTTGAGCCACCGCGACCAGGGAACGGCGATTCTGCTCTTCTCCGAGGATTTGAACGAACTCTATGCTGTCTCTGATCGCCTCTTAGTGGTCAGCCATGAGCGCGTCTCCGCTCCCATCGACCCGCGCACCACCGACATTTACCAAGTTGCCGCTCAAATGGTGACAAGGAGCCACTAAGATGGAACGGGCAATCGCCGTACCGCAAACAACCGAAGCCGTAGGGCGACGCCGGATGCCCGTCATCGGCAGCCGCGTCTTGCGTTGGATCATGTTGATTGTGGCGCCGTTGGTCATCTTTGCCATCTTTATGTTGCTGGTCGGTGTAGACCCCCTCCAGACCTACGCCGCTATGGTTAGCTCCTCCCTCGGCGATTTTTATGGGATTTCCGAAGTGCTGCTGCGCGCCTCCCCATTTATTCTGACAGGATTGGCGACCGCCATCCCTGCCCAAGTGCGCTTGATCAACGTTGGTGGGGAAGGACAACTTGCTATCGGCGCTTTGGTGACAACCTTTGCCGCGGTCGCATTGGGTGATAGATTCTCTGCGTGGGTGACGCTACCCCTCCTCTTCTTAGCGGGAGCGTTTGGCGGCGCGCTCTGGGCCGGTGTGGTCGGCATCTTGCGGATGAAGCTAAAGGTTAATGAGACCATCGCCAGCCTCTTGCTCAACTATGTAGCAGCCCTGACGATCGCCTATTTTGTACATGGCATCCTCAAAGACCCTGCCTCTTTTAATTGGCCCTATTCGCCGCCATTGGTCGACGCCGCGCGCCTTGCCACCATCGGCGGCACGCGCTTGCATTGGGGCGTTCTGGTTGCGCCCATCGCTGCCATCATCGCCTGGTATGTCATCTCTCGCACCTTTTGGGGGCTTAACATCCGTGTCGTCGGCGGCAATGGCGAAGCGGCGCGCCGCGCCGGTTTGCCCGTTGCGCGCATCCAGTTGTGGCTCTTTGTGCTGGGCGGTGCGCTGGCGGGCATCGCTGGTATGTTGGAAGTGGCAGGCGTCGAGGGGCGCTTGCGACCTACTACGGGTGTTGGCTATGGCTATGTCGGTTTTCTGGCGGCCTGGATGGCGGGTCAATCCCCCCTGGGCGTGATCGCCGCTTCCATCCTCCTCTCCATCCTTGCTGTCAGCGGTGACTCTCTCCAGATCACGGCGGGGTTGCCTGCCTCCTCAGTACAAATCCTGATGGCGATGGTGTTGATCGGGGTACTGGCGCAAAAGGGTCTTTGGGGCAAAAGTAAGGGATAGATATTTGGTTATGCCACTTATTGAGACGCAACGCCTGACCCTGCGTCGCTTTCAGGAAAGCGATATTGACGAACTCTTTGCCATCATGGGTGACGGTGTGGCAATGCAGCATACCTATATCGCCAAATCGTTGGAGGAGTGTACTCAACGGCTGCGTACCTATGCCTCGCTGGAATCGACGCTAGGCTACGCCCCGTGGACAGTTATCCTCCAGTCCGAGGCCAAGATCATTGGCTGGGGTGGATTGAATATCGATCCTTTTGATCCAGGATGGGGAAGCGAAGTCAGCTATTGTTTCCATCCTGCTTATTGGGGCAAAGGCTATGCGACCGAGCTTGTGCAGGCGGCGCTACAACTAGGCTTTTGCACATTCACATTACCCATGATTGCGGCTTTTGCCAGCCCACAGAATATCGGTTCGATACGGGTTTTGGAGAAGTGTGGATTTCGCTATCTCCGTTATTTACCACAAATGCAGCGCAATTATTACGAGCTACATAAAAGTGCACTTTCCACTGTGGTTTCATAGCATTACTCTTCGTGGATAGCTCCATCGGGCTTTAGAGGAGTCAGGATGTTAATAGATGTTGTACTCGCAGGAGCAATCCGTTCAGGGACTTCGGTGCTCTTTGTTTCATTGGGTGAGGTCATTGCCGAGAAGTCGGGGATCGTCAACCTGGGCGCTGAAGGCTCGATGTTGGTCGGCGCGCTGACCGCGTTTGCTGTGACGGCAGGGACAGGTAATCCTTATCTCGGCGTATTGGCGGGAGGGGTGGCGGGCGCCCTCTTTGCCTTGATCCATGCTTACTTGGTCATCAACCGCGGGGCCAATCAGTTGGCGTCGGGGCTAACCGTCCTCATCCTTGCACAAGGACTGACCTCCTTCTTTGGCCGCGACTATGTCTCCGCCCAAATTACCGGGTTGAATCCAATCAACCTTCCGGGCCTCTCCAATTTGCCCATTCTTGGCCCTGTCCTCTTTCAACATGACATCCTGACCTATGTGGCGTTCGCAATGGCCTTTGTGCTTTGGTACTTCCTGGGGCGCACCAAGTGGGGCTTGATCCTGCGGGCGACGGGTGAGCGAGAGGAGGTGGCTTACGCCTGCGGTTATTCGCCAAAGGTGATTCGCTATGGCGCCGTCCTCTTTGGCGGCTTTATGGCCGGGTTGGGAGGCGCCCAATTGTCGGTGGCCTATACGCTCAACTGGGTCGAGAACATGACGCAGGGGCGCGGCTTAGTGGCGGTAGCCCTGGTCATTTTCGCCGGTTGGTCACCCTTGCGGGCTATCTTGGGCAGCTATCTCTTTGGCGGCGCCGTGGCCTTGCAATTAGCGCTGCAAGCGCAAGGCGTACCCATCTCGCCCATTTTGCTTTCGATGGTTCCCTATCTGTTGACTTTGGTTGTCTTGATCGCGGTGGGGCAGCGGCGCGCCTATGCTATGCCGGAAGGGTTGCGCGCCGTCTTCACCGGCGGGGGAGGCGCTGTCCAGACCAATCGGTAGACCACATCTAGTTTGCATCTCTAGTCTTGGATGTCCCCATGATGGCGTGAGTTCTGCTTTGCGTCGGCTCACTATCTACCTACCATAGATCTACCCATAGAGAGGAATCGTTATGTCGAAACTACTGCGTCACCCGTTACGGTGGGGCAAGAAGCTTGGCGCCATCTTCATGTTGCTCTTGGTTGTCGCTGCCTGTGCACCTGCGGCGGGGACGACCACGGCAGCACCCGCAACGGCAGCCGCCGGTGATGCTGCCGCCGGGCCTGGCATAGGCGGCTCGGCGATTGGCTTTATCTTTGTTGGCCCAAAAGACGACTTTGGCTACAACCAAGCCGCTTATATGGGCAGTGAAGCCGTCGAAAAAGCTTTCCCCAATTACAAGATTTTGCGCGCCGAGAATGTGCCGGAAAATCAGGAGGCCGAGCGTGTTATGGAAAACATGATTCGCCAAGGGGCCAAGATCATTTTCCCCACCTCCTACGGCCATCTTGACCCGGCACTTGAAGTCGCTGCCCGTCACCCCGATGTGCTCTTTATGCACCAGGGCGGTCTCAAGACTGCTCCCAACCTCGGCACCTATTTTGGCACTATTTGGCAGGCAGTTTACCTCGCCGGTGTAGCGGCAGGGCACATGACCAAGACCAACAAACTGGGCTATGTTGTCTCCTTCCCAATTCCGCAAGTGTTGCTCAATGTCAATGCCTTCGAGTTGGGCGCACAAGCAGTCAACCCCGACATTGAGACCACTGTGGTCTTTACCGCAAGCTGGTGCGACCCCGGCCAACAGGCGGAAGCCGCTAACTCGCTGATCGCCCAGGGTGTCGATGTTCTGACGCAGCATCAAGATTGCACCAAGACGATCATCGAAACCGCTGAGCGCGCCGGCATCATGTCGGTGGGTTATCACGCCGATGCTTCGGCGTTGGCGCCTAATGGCTGGATCGTCGGTTCTGTATGGGATTGGGGCCCGCTCTATACGGACATCGTCAAGACTATCGATTCGGGCGAGTGGCAGGATAGCGCCTATACAGGTCGTTATCGCGCCGACATGTCCATCGGCGCCGTCAAGCTGACCGCCTTTGGCAAGAATGTCCCACAGGATGTCCAAGACCAAGTCTTAGCCGTTCAGAAGACCTTGCTTGACGGCTCCTTTAACCCTTTCACCGGCCCCATCTATGACCAAGAAGGCAAGGCGCGTATCGAAAAGGGTGTTACACCAAGTGTGGATGAGCTAGAAGCCGCCGATTACCTCATCAAAGGCGTCATCGGCACCATTCCACAATAACAGCACCCTTTCCAGTAACTAGGCATACTCCCTCCCGGAAGCTCTTTTGCCTTCCGGGAGGGTTTCGTTCAAAACATAGGGGCTGTGCCTCAGTGCCAGCCTGCTCTCCCCAAGAAGGAACAACTGCAATGCAAACCATCCGAGTCGAAGCCGATCCCTACCATTGGCCTTATGACGGCGCCGCCGCCATCGCCCACAGCGCGCTCCTCTGTATTGATTGGCAGGTAGACTTTTGCGGCAAAGGGGGCTATGTCGAGTCGATGGGCTATGACATCAGCCTCACCCGTACCGGCATCGCGCCCACGCAAAAAGTTCTACAAGCATGGCGCGCAGCCGGTGGCTTAGTTGTCCACACTCGCGAAGGGCATAAGCCAGACCTATCCGATTGCCCGCCCAACAAACGGTGGCGCTCACGCCAAATGCACGCTGGAATTGGCGACGCCGGCCCCTGCGGGCGTATTTTGGTGCGCGGCGAAGCGGGCTGGGAGATCATCGACGAGCTTGCGCCGCTGCCGGGTGAATTGATCATTGACAAGCCCACCAAAGGCGCATTCACTACCACCGACATTGACCTCGTACTCCGTAATAGGCGCATTACCCACCTGATCTTCACCGGCATCACCACCGATGTCTGCGTCCACACCATTATGCGCGAGGCCAATGACCTCGGCTATGAATGTTTGTTGCTGGAGGATTGTACGGGCGCGACCGACTATGGCAACTATTTGGCTGCGCTGCAAATGGTCAAGATGCAAGGGGGCGTCTTTGGTTCGGTGGCGGCCTCCAGCGCGCTGCTGGCTGCCTTGTCCGCAATCGCGTTGCCCCAGGATAAGGAGCCGCAAAAGGAGAGTATATGAGCTTTGTCGAGATCCAAGCTCAACCTATAGCCGTCAGCCTAGAGTTGGACAAGACGGCGCTTATCATCATCGACATGCAGAAAGACTTTCTGCTGGAAGGTGGCTTTGGCGCGCAATTGGGCAACGACGTCAACCATCTGCGCCGTACCATCGAACCAATTCAACGTCTCTTGTCAGCGGCCCGCCAGAGCGGCATGGTCATTATTCACACGCGCGAGGGGCACGAACCAGACCTCCACGATTGCCCACCGACAAAGCTGGATCGCTGGCCCGCAGGAACACGCATTGGCGATATGGGGCCGATGGGGCGCATTCTAGTGCGCGGGGAAGAGGGGCATGATATTATCGAGGAACTCTATCCACTTCCCGAGGAATATCTGCTGGATAAGCCCGGCAAAAATGCCTTCTATGCCACCGAACTGGAACGTATTCTCCAAGCGCATGACATTCGCCACCTCTTGATTACCGGCGTCACCACCGATGTTTGCTGCTTTGCCACCACTATCGCCGCCAACGACCGTGGCTATCATGCCCTGGTCTTGTCCGATTGCGTAGCCTCCTATAGCCCCGAACGCCACGCTGCCGCCCTCGCCATCATCCAAGCCCAAGGCGGCATCTTTGGCTATGTCACCGAATCGCCAAACGTGCTAGCTGCGCTGGAGAGTGTGTTAACGTAATCGTTCAGCACGCCTGATGTTGATGGTTATCGGCAAGCATCCTGAGGTAGTGGAGGAAGCAATCTCTAAGGTCTATCTATCGAATAACGTTTTACGGCGCGTACTTCACATACTTGTCAAAGAAATCAATTGACCGCGCCATCGCCGTGTCGAACGAGGCAGACAAGCTGTGATCGTCGCCAGGGTACTGGTAATACTCCGCTCGTCCACCCGCCTCGACAATATCCTGTAAGAGCAGATTCGAGAAGATTGGCGGCACTACAGTATCCCCAGTGCCGTGATGAAGCTGGATTGGGCCGGACAAATCTGCCAGGTAGGAGTTGGCGGAGATCGCCTTCCAGAAGGTCGAATTCTGCTCCGGCGCGCCAAATTGCCCCAACAAAGCATCTCCCCATGCCCGCACACTCTCCGGCACCAGCCCCATCTGCGCGCCCAGCGTGAACATGCGGTACATGTCCTCATAAGAAGCCACCACACCCGACCAAATGACCCCCGCCTTGATCTCATGCGAAACGACCATCGCTCGCAGCGTTAGAAAGCCGCCCATCGAATGGCCCCATAGGCCGATACGGGCAGGGTTGGCCTCTCCATATTGTTGAATCGAGGCAACTGCGTTGAGCACATCAATCGAGTAATCAGGGCTGCCATAAGCGCCGATTGCCGCCCCCTCCGAATTGCCATGCCCGCGCAAATCGGGGCGTAGGACAATATATCCATGTGTGGCAAAAGCATCAACGTAAGCTTCGTAGCGTTCAGTGGGGCTGTATTCTTTAGGCGGAATGTAGCCATGAATAAAGAGGATAACCGGCCAGCCGCCGGCAGGACGTTGGCCCACAGGCAAGGTCATCAGCGCATAAATCTTGAGTCCCTCTGAGCGATAGGAGACAATATAGCGGTTGTAGTTCGCTCCCGGCTCTAAGGTCTGCTCAACGGTCAAAGGGCTGCCCGGATAGCTCTGCTTGCGTAAGTACTCAATCGTCAGTGGATTGGCGCCATCGAGGTCCACCCGTTGCGAGATGGTGGGCAATTCGCCCAAGGCGCCATCGACCGTGCGGTTGTCACCGGCGTACTCGCCACCCAAGATTGTTACCGGCGCTGTTGAACTCTCCCCATCGTTCGTTCCTATGCTGGGAATGCACAACTTCCAACCGACGGCAAGAGTATTGGCGTCGTCAATGCGCGCATACGAGTGATCGGTCGCCGCACGCGCATTCGTGGCATTGATAATGCGTTGATAAGCTGATTGGTCATTCAAGGTACGTCCGGCGATAAGGGACAATGTGTCGCCACTCTGGACGATCACATCAAGTGCGCAGGATTGCATGCTTTGGGCATAGAGCCTATTGGGTAGGGAGCCGGTAATGCAGAGCGCGGCAACAACGAAGACAATGAAGGTGCGTCGCAGCAACTTCATCCGGGTCTGTAGTTGATTGGGAAAATTCATCATGAGCCTGAAACGTTGACGAATTGTGTGCGGTTCCCAAGGCGTTTTGGTCTACACACATTACATGAAGCCACTTGAAATACGATGAAGAGGAGGGTTAGGCAACGTCTATTCGCTCAATTTGGCGATTTCTTGAGTAGTGATCATGTTTGATTTGGAGATAAAGTCGAGAATTACACGGAGATCCCCTTTAGAATAGTCTAACATCAATGCTTCAAGAGCAGCCTCCAGGGATGCGGTAACCGGCCCGATCTCTGAATGATATTTTTCTGCATTGGGGATGACTAACACTTGGCGGCGGTCCCTTGTGCCATGCTCGCGCCGTACATAGCCTCCTCTTTCAAGACGGTCGATCAATGCGGTGACGGTTCCCGTTGCCAGAGCCATTCGTTTTGCGAGTGCGCCCGCAGTGAGTGGCCCGTCAACCATAAGATGATCCATACACTCCATATCGGTGGAATATAAACCCGTTTTGCCGGCGGAAGCCTGGTTGTACAGATTAGAATTGACGGCAACGAGACGCAATTGTTCCAAAACCGATTGTCTAAGCTGATCTTTATTTGACATGGGAGTATCTTTGACTACTATTATCTTGATGGCCGTAATAGTTTAAAGCAGAGATTCTTTATTGGCTAAGTTGGCTGCAAAAATCATACCACAGGCTTGCTAACTTGGCTAAGACGATTCTATTATAACTTGGGGTGGATGATAAGAGTATTGCCGTTAGCTCTTGCAACCGGCGACCAGAGCCATGCAAAAATAGGCGAAGAAAGTACCATTCGCCTCGGCGCGTTCAAGGCTAGCTCGCCAACGCTGGATTTCATCGGTAGTAACGATCTTTGCAGCCAGCGCTTGTCTTTCTTTTTCGCCGAAGGTGTAGATAAGACTCATCAATGGGTAGCTGGTGATGACAATAGGGAGTAATTCAACCGAGATATCGGTAAGGCCTTGCTCCTTGAAAAAGCGGTATAAGCAACGTCCGGAGACACCATTGTGGTGGGTTTCAGTCGCAGAAAAGCTCATCAGCCTCCGTTCAATCTCAACCTCATCGGTGTCAACCCCCAACGAACCCCAGTCGCTATCCAACACAACAACCCAGCCATCCTTTTTGGTGACGCGCACCATTTCGGCAAGGATGGCTCTTGGATTGAGCGAGTGTTGGAATACCCGTTCACTGCGACAGGCATCGAAAGAACCGGATGCAAAGGGCATAGCAGTTGCATCGGCCTCTTTATGATGAACCCAACCGTTCACCCTGGCTTTTTCGGCGCGCAGTTCCGCTTCAGCAACCATTGCCCCATCAAAATCGACACCGTAGACTTCTCCGGTCGGGCCAACAAGTTCTGCCAGGGCTAACGTATCCGTGCCAGGCCCGCAGCCAACATCAAGCACTTTGTCGCCCTTTTCAATCTGCATGGGGAGATAGGTCTGTCGCTTGGGCTTCTCTAACAGTTCCGCCACAATGCGAAGATATTCGGTGTCCACATAGCCCTTGGTAGAAGTTGCCATCATTTCCCCACTGTACGCAATAAATCTTGACCTATCACGCGATTGTTTCAGGGTTTGCGCCCTGCCGCCATCGCTATATTAGTGCAACTGAAGAAGGTACCGTTTTCCTCATCTCGTTGAAGGCTTTCATGCCATCGTCGCAGTTCTTCTTCCGTGACGATCTTTTCCGCAAGCGCTTGTGCTTCGTGGCTATCGAACGCAAAGAGATAGCGAGCCAACTGGTAATTGGTGCAGACATAAGGAATCACTTCAACAGAAATGTCAGCCAGATCATGCTCCTTGAAAAATCGAGATAAGCGTCGCCCTGAATAGCCATTATGGTAAGTTTCCGTGGCATAGAAGGTCATTAGTCGTCGCTCAAGCTCGACTTCATCGGTATCAATCCCGCAAGAACCCCAATCGGTATCGAGAACGACGATCCAGCCGCCTTTCTTTGTGACCCGTGTCATCTCTGCAAGAGCGCCTCTTGGGTTGAGTAAGTGTTGGAACAAGCGCTCGCTGCGGCAAGAGTCGAAATAGCCGGACTCAAAGGGCATCGCCGTCGCATCAGCATCTTGATGGTGAACCCAGTGAGCCACACCCGCCGTCGCAGCACGCCGGTTAGCCTCAGCAATCATAGCCGGATCGAAATCGACCCCATACACCTCGCCAGAAGGACCCACAAGCGACCCTAAGGCAATTGTATCGGTGCCTGGCCCACAGCCGGCATCGAGTACTTTGTGACCTTTTTCAATTTTCATGAGGCTATAAGTTCGTCGTTTGTATTCTTCGGCAATCTCTGCCACAACGCGCAGGTATTCGGTGTCAAAGTAGCCCTTCGCGGAAGTCGGCATGATCTTTTCTCCTTGGATTTTCGATGAAGCACGATTCTATCGTAAGTCACACGTTACCAGAGCTAAAACAGTCCACTGATTCGCCCCTTATCAATTGCCGCGCCCGCCATCAGGCCACAGGCTGCAACAGCGCCGCCCAAGCGCGCAAAGCGTTCATCCTGGCTCACGCCTTGCCGGTAACGATGATAGATTTGCTGGAGAATAACGCCGATTTTGGCGACGCCGTAGACATAATAGAAAAGCGGGTCAAAGGGCTTGCAGCCACTCGCCGCCAGATAGCGTTCCAACACCTCGGCACGGTTGGGATTGCCTGGCAACGCCGTCAGCCCAAACATCTCGACCAATGCCGGTGGGTCGCCCGCCTCTATCCAATAGCCCAACGTCGTCCCCAAGTCGAGCAGAGGGTCACCCAGGGTACACATCTCCCAGTCCAATACCGCCACCAATTGCGTTAGATCGCTGCCGTCCAGAATCAGGTTATCATATTTATAGTCGTTGTGGATCAGGGCCGCGCCCGATTCGGGGGGCTGATGTTGCGCCAACCAAGCCAGCGCCCGCTCCAAGTTGGGCAGCGCATCGGTCTGCGCGCTTTGATAGCGTTTTGTCCAGCCTTGTACCTGGCGCGCCACATAACCTGCCGGTCTGCCCAAATCGGACAACCCCGCTCTTGTATAGTCAAGTGCATGGATGACAGCGAGATTGTCGATGACATTGCGCGCCAAATGCGCCATCGTCTCCACTGCAATCGGAGGACGCTGCGGGTCATCGGCCCGAAGTACCACGCCATGCAGTCGCTCCATCACATAAAAGGGCGCGCCGATGACTTGTGTATCCTCGCAATAGAGCAGTACACGCGGCACATGGGCATAGACGCGGCCTAGCCCCATCAACACCTTCACCTCGCGTCCCATATCGTGGGCAGTGGCGATGTTGGCCCCAACGGGTGGACGGCGCAGCACCAATTCAACCTTACCCACGCCGATCAAATAGGTGAGGTTGGAATAGCCGCGACTAAATTGTGCGACCTTGATCTCCTGCTCAAAATCTGCCTGAACTTCAGGCAACTGAGCATAGAGATAAGCCGCCAACGGCGCAATCGGCAATTCCTCGCCGCTGCGAACAGGGACAGCACGCTCACTTTCCGCTTCCGGCATAGATTCAGCCTCTAGGTGATTCTCTGAGAAAGCAAAAACAAGTATAGTCCTATTGTAAGATTGAGCCTTCAGCCGGCAAAACATTGCTTCGGCAAAGTGGCTCCTTACCATAGAAACCTATGTGATTCGTGAAAGCTGACAACGCACTGTGAAAGACCCAAACGATCTTGATTTGCCGGCGTTGATTCTACGCATCCAAAGCGGCGACCAGAGCGCCTTTGCTCTCCTGGTACTGCGCTTTCAGGATATGGCCGTGGGCTATGCCTATGCCACGCTTGGCGATATGCAGTTGGCCGAAGATGCCGCCCAAGAAGCTTTTATTGACGCCTATTATGCCTTGACAAAGCTGCGCGAGCCGGCTGCCTTTCCCGGTTGGTTTAGGCGCATTGTCCATACGCGCATTCACCGCCTTCAACGTAGGAAACAACTCGCCACCCTGCCGCTCGATCGGGCCGCCGCCATCGCTTCACCCCGCCTTGACCCCGCAGCAGTGATCGAAGACCACGAAGTGCGCGACATGCTATACGCTGCATTTGAAAGCTTACCGGAAGCGCAGCGTCAAGTGGCGACACTCTTCTACATTAGCGAATTTTCGTATCAGGAAATTGCTGACTTCCTCGAGATTGGTCTCTCTACTGTGAAGATGCGTCTCTATTATGCGCGCAAAGGTCTACAGGAAAGGATGATTCGTATGCTCCGTGACACCCTCTACAGCCAGCGCCCATCGCGCAATGACACCTTCCAACAGGACTTGCAAACGATGATTGGCTTGGTCAAAACCAGAGCCATCGAGCGGATTAATGATTATCCTTCGGTGATTGATTTGCAGGAGATGGCGGGTGTAGCTGAAACGGCGGAGAACACACGCCTTTGGGAGAACCTGGATGGACAGTTATTGGCCTTTGCCGTCATCAATCCGCGCTATAGCACAGTCGATATTGAGATCAAAGAGCCAATTGTTCATGAGGAGATCATGGGCGAGATCGTCAGTTGGGCGACGACACGTATTCGTCAAGCGGGCTTGCAGAGCCTGCGAACACACTGTCGTGGTGATAACACAGAACGCATTGCCCTACTTACCCGTTATGGCTTTCGGCCTGAGCCTGCCGGCACATTCCATTGGCAACGCTCGTTATCGCTCCCGATTGCAGAACCACAGTTGCCGCCGGGATTTGTCATCCGTCCCGTTGCCGGTGAGCATGAGGTGGAGAAAGTGGTTGAAGTGCACCGCGCTGCTTTTGGCACGGAAAACATGACTGTTGCCTATCGCTTGGCAATGATGCGCGTGCCGGAGTACGATCCCTCGCTCGATCTGCTTGCTGTCACCGCCGGTGGCGAACTCGCCGCCTTTTGTATAGGGTATATCCCAGCAGAGGAAAATTCTCTCACTGGAGACAGAGACGGTTGGCTTGATCCAATCGGCGCCCACCCTGCATTCCAACGTCTTGGGTTGGCGAAAGCGCTCATGCTAACAGGGCTTCACCGGCTCAAGCAGCGCGGCATCGAAAACGCCTTTACCAATTGTGGAGAGGAAAATGTGGCGATGCAGCGCGCTGCCGAGTCGGTGGGTTTTGCCATCGCCGGCACGACCATTTGGTTTGCCAAGCAGATCGATAGCGAGAGTACTTCTTGAGCTATTTCCAAGCAAACAAATCAACCAAATGATTATCGGGGTCAACCAAGACCGCATAGCGTTGGCCCCAAAAGGCATCCCACGGCTCCTTATGCCCGTGATAACCTTCTGCTACCAATTGCGCATAAAGCTGATCGACCTCAGCCGGCGAGTCGCACAAAAAGGCCAATCCGGGCTGCGGCGTCTCCGGTAAACGGTAGTCAGGGTTAAAGCTTTGAACGACCTCCAGTGTATCCCAGGCAAAGCGAAAACCACCGGGCAGCAAAGTTTCGACATGACCCTCTGTGTCGGCGTTGGTAGGAATCTCCATACCCAGCCGCCGGTAAAAGGACAATGTCTTTGCCATATCGCGCACAACCAGTCCCAGCATATCGGGTTTTGGCATAATCTTCTCCCTATTGAATTCAATTTGGCTGACAAACCAGGGTTTTATGCTAGCAGCCAATTTTAGAACTTCTGTTCTTATTTGTCAAAGAACATCATGCTCACATCCTAACATTGTTATGGGTAAGTCCTCCGTTATTCCTTCACTCGATATGGCTCCAACATCTGCCGCGCCACCACCCACTTATGCACCTCATCCGGCCCGTCGTAGATGCGCGCCGCCCGTTCATGGCGATACCAGTGGGCGAGGGGGGTGTCATCAGTCATACCCAATGCCCCATGCACCTGAATCGCCCGGTCTACTACACTTTGTAGCACACCCGCTACATAAAATTTGATCGTCGAAATTTCCACACGTGCCGCCGCGGCGCCTTCTTGATCGATCTTCCAGGCCGCGTGAAGCACCAGCAATCTCGCCGCATCAACCGACGCTCTGCTCTCCGCCAACCAATGTTGTATCGCCTGTTGGTCGGCCAAATAGGCGCTAGAGGACAATTGGCGCGTCGCCGCGCGGCGGCAAGTCAGGTCAATCGCCCGTTCGCAAATCCCGATCCAACGCATGCAGTGGTGAATCCGCCCTGGGCCTAACCGCTCTTGGGCAAGGCGAAAGCCCTCCCCCTCCGGGCCAAGCCGGTAGCTTTGGGGCACGTATACATTCTCAAAGGCGACTTCTGCATGGCTGGCATAGTCGCTACCTGTCTCCCCCATAATTGAAATGTTGCGGATGCGCCGGTAGCCAGGGCTGTCGAGAGGTACCAGGATCAGGCTGGCGCGTTGGTGCCGTTGGGCAACTTCGGGGTTGGTGATCGCCATCAGAATCGTAAAGGCAGCGCCGTCAGCGCCGGTGGTAAACCACTTGTGGGCGTTGATCACATAGTCGTCGCCCTCCTTCTGCGCGCTGGCCCCCATCATCACTGGGTTAGAACCAGGATATTCAGGTTCGGTCATGGCGAAACAACTGCGGATTTCGCCGCGCGCCAAGGGTTCCAAAAAGCGTTGCTTCTGCTCTTCCGTGCCATAACGCAAGAGCAACTCCATGTTAGCAATGTCGGGCGGCTGGCAATTAAGCGCATAGTGGCCCAAAGGGCTGCGTCCCAACTCCTCGCTGACATAGGCAAACTCGTGTAATGACAATCCCAGCCCGCCATAGCTCTCCGGCAAATGGGGCGCCCACAGCCCAGCCGTGCGCACGCGGGCGCGCACTTCTGCCAAGTGCGGCAAGAGATCAACAAATTCGCTATTAAGAAAGGCAGGCTCCAGCGGAAAAAGCTCCTCCTGCACAAAGGCGCGCAGTCGGCTCACAAGGGGCTTGACCCTGGCAGGAATCTCAAAATCCATGATGCACTTCTCCGGTAATAGCTGGTGGAATTGTTTGTGGGGCATCCTCTGACCGCACACAGGTGCCCGCGGTGCTGTTACAATCAGTATATCAAATCCGCCTCAAATTTCTTCCACTCTGAACAGGCACCCTCGTTTGCGCCTTGCCAACGCCTAGAGTATCATGCACACCGCCCACACAAACTCAGAATCCCGTATATTGATCAAATCGCTCTTATGCTAATGACCAGGCAAGTAGCGATGAGTTCAGAGACGCCGCAAAACAAAATAAATGAGCAACGCAGATTCCAACTCTACCAAAGCTTCCTGGATTAGTGATTATTTCTTAGTTCTTCCCGACGCCACCGGCAACCATCTCCTCATGCTGCCTTCCGAGGAGGGTTGGCGTTTGCCGGTTGTACGCACCGAAAATACTTGGCTATCCGAGGCGGAGAAAATTACTATTGCGGTGGGTGCTGCCTATGAGGCTGACTTTGACTTTACTGTCTTGCGCTACGTCGCCATTGAGGTCAACGAGCAGGAACGGCGGG
>JADMIO010814511.1_pt1 | contig 53478 bp, 44 predicted proteins | sample 8958161 | NCBI WGS metagenome assembly JADMIO01 (sample SAMN16585339, study PRJNA669376) | soil metagenome | isolation source: Crop rotation soil | place: USA: Cullars Rotation, Alabama | collected 2011 | reverse complement strand
GCCGCGACTTCAAGTCACGTGAATTCCAAGCTTCGGATCCCACTGTGCTGGAAAGAGTGGCTGCTCCACCTAAACAGAGCCAAAGCAATCTTATGTTGGTCATAGTTGTGATTTTGGCTGGGGGATTTTGTGTGCGGAAATTGGCGCCTGAATTGAAGGCGATGCTAGGGACGTCCCTGGAATCAGGGACGGTGGTGGCAGCCGGTGCGCCGACAGATTTTCTGCAGGAGGAGCACTCGTTTAGCGCTTTTGTCACGAGTTTTCGAGTGGGGCCTACCGGATCTTCCGCTACTTCATCGGAGCGGCGCTCGTCGCCCGCGCAAGACGTTTGCGACACGACAACATCGGTAGCAGCACCGCGTCACATGGAAAGCAGGGTGGAAGCTCCGAGAAAAAACGATTCCGAGCGCAAGCAAGCACCCGCCGAAGAGCTTGTATTAAATGACGCATCCAAGAGATCAGATTCTGAAATTCAGAAGCCCGCCGACCCGCTTGAGGAATTTTTTCAAAATGCTCCCAGACAGCTCGTTTCCGCGCGCAATCTTTTTTCCGAGATCAGCCGAGCCTCCGACCAGACTGACCGGCAAAAGAGTCTCGGTGAATTGGGGAATCAAATCGGCGCGCTTAAACAAATCTCCGCGCTGGATGAACTGTTGCCGTTCTGGCAGTTGTCTTCCGCGCTGGAAGGTTTGATCAAACAGATCAAAGATAAGCCGGCCAATGTCACACCTTCGACCCTTAGAACGGCGGCGGCGGCGCTCGACCTGCTTGAACCTTTGTGCGTTCGCGGTCTGAAACCGGACCTCGCGACGGAGCCGCCAATCCGGCTGCTGGCCGTAGATGACGATCCGATCAGCCGACACGCTGTTTGTTTTGCGCTCAAAAAAGCGTTTACCCAACCCGATGTGGCCAATGGCGGGGAGCCGGCGCTCGCGCTTACAGACAAACAGACTTATGACGTGATTTTCCTGGATGTGGAAATGCCGGGCATGGATGGTTTTGAGCTCTGCTCGCGAATTCATGCAGCAGGACCAAATCAACCCACGCCGATTGTATTTGTTACCTCTTCGAGCGACTTCGATTCGCGCGCGAAATCCGCCCTCACTGGCGGGCAGGATCTTATCGCCAAGCCTTTCCTGACGTTCGAAATTACGGTTAAAGCGCTGACTTTGCTTCTTCGTGGCAGGCTGGGATCGAAACCGCAAATGCAAAAATCGGTCACGACCAGCGCGAACTCGAACGAGGAGCCGAAAACTCCAGCCCCAACTTGCACGATGACCGAGCCGCCGGCTAAAAAAGAAAATTCGGAACCTTCCCAGCCCGCGGCTACCGAAACTGCGCCAGTCGCGATTCCGTTTTTCGGGCAAGCGAGAACTCAGGTGAAGACGTTGCAAGAACGATTGGATGTGCTCAAAAAGACCGAAGATGAGACGGCGCGGCAGCAAAAGCTCGGAGAACTGTGCCTCAGTGTTCAATCGCTGGCCCACGAGGCTGACCTGGCCAAGCTGTGCTCTATTTCCCGGCTGAGTCTTGCTCTGGAGGGCCTGCTCAAAAAATTGCGAGACCGGCCTCAGTATTTTAATGCTTCAACCCTGGAGACGGCTGCGGCTTCGCTGGATCTGCTGGATGATCTCTGCGGAAGGGGGTTGGAGCCGAACCTCACTACTCCGCCATTCCGTATTTTGGTCGTGGATGATGATCCGGTCGCGCGACGGGCAATTTCGGGCGCTTTGCAATTGGGTTTCGGCAGGCCGGAAAACGCTGAGACTGGCGAAAAGGCGGTTGCGATGGCGCAAGAAGGAGCTTTTGACGTTATCTTTCTCGATGTTTGCATGCCGGGCATGGATGGGTTCCAGGCCTGCGAAAAAATTCGAGGAACGACCGCCAACAGCGGGACCCCAATTGTATTCGTCACCAGCCGCAACGACCTTGACTCGCGAACGCAGGCCGACAAAGCGGGAGGCAACGGCTTTATCCCGAAGCCGGTCCTCCCCATCGAGGTGAACCTTCAAGCCCTCACTTTCGGACTGCGCAAGCGTAGCCAAAATGCGTAAGCCGTAAAGCCGTTTTAATTTGCGATTGCATTGGCGGAAACCGCTCCTCGCAAAACTTTGTTCAGATAGCGGCCCGTATGGCTTTGTTTGCTGCGCGCGATGATCTCGGGCGCGCCTTGAGCCACGATTTCTCCCCCGGCGTCACCGCCTTCGGGACCGAGGTCAATGATCCAATCGGCGGTTTTGATGACATCCAGATTGTGTTCGATGACCAGCAGGGTGTTGCCGGAAGCGCGGAGTTTGAACAAAACTTCCAGTAGTTTGGCGACATCATGGAAGTGAAGGCCGGTGGTCGGCTCATCGAGAATGTACAAAGTCCGGCCAGTCGCTCTGCGGCTCAGTTCGGAGGCAAGCTTAACCCGTTGAGCTTCACCACCGCTGAGGGTAGTGCCCGATTGGCCCAGGCGAATGTAACCGAGGCCGACTTCAGCGAGCGTCAGCAACGGGTCATAAATCTGCGGCACTGCGCGAAAAAAAGTGACGGCTTCGTCCACCGTCATGTCCAGCACATCGGCAATATTCAATCCTTTATAAGTGATTTCGAGGGTCTCGCGATTGTAGCGGCGGCCATTGCAGGCCTCGCAGGTCACGTAAACCGGCGGTAGAAAATGCATTTCGATTTTGATCAATCCATCGCCCTGACATTTTTCGCAGCGCCCGCCTTTGACGTTGAAACTGAAACGCCCAGATTCGTAGCCGCGGATTCTGGCGGCAGGCAAGCGCGCGAAAAGATCGCGAATGTGATTGAACATGCCAGTATAGGTGGCGGGATTACTGCGGGGCGTCCGGCCAATCGGGGTTTGGTCAATAACGATGACTTTGTCGAGCAGTTCGAAACCTTTGAGCGCGCGATGCAGGCCCGGCCGATCCTTGGAGCCAAAAAATTTTCGGAAGAGCGCACGACGCAGAATATCATCTACCAGGGTGCTTTTGCCTGAGCCGCTGACGCCCGTCACGCAGGTGAGTGTGCCCAGCGGGATTCGCGCATCTATATTTTTCAGGTTGTTTTCTCGCGCGCCGAGGACTTCCAGCCAGCCGCGATCTTCCGACGGTTTGACGCGCTGGCGGGGAATGGCAATGGAAAGCTCACCGGTGAGATACCTTGCCGTGAGCGAGTGCGGATTGGCGAGCAACTCATCGAGCGTGCCGGCCGCGACGAGTTCGCCGCCGCGAACGCCGGCGCCCGGACCAAGATCGAGGATGTAATCGGCGTGGCGGATCGTGTCGGCATCGTGCTCGACAACAAGAACGGAGTTGCCGAGGTCGCGCAGTCCTTCGAGTGTGCGGAGCAAGCGGTCGTTGTCGCGTTGATGCAACCCGATGCTCGGCTCATCGAGGATATAGAGCACGCCGACCAGGCCTGCACCGATTTGCGTGGCAAGGCGGATGCGTTGGGCCTCGCCGCCACTCAAGGTGCCGCTCTCGCGATTCAGGGTCAGATAACCGAGGCCTACGTTTTTCAGGAAGCCAAGCCGGGCGCGGATTTCTTTGATGATTTCGTGTGCGATCTTTTCCTGGAATTCGGTGAGCTTCAGGGTAGCGAAGAATTCATCGGCGCGATCCACAGAGAGGGAGCAGACGTCCATGATGGAGAGGCCGGGAAGAGGCAGGGGAGAGCGAGGGAGTGGGAGAGTGGGCGGCGCGTGTTGTGTGTTGGGTGTTGCGTGTCCCGTGCCGGAATTTGCGCCCTGAACAGAAAACGGAGCACGCAACACGCTTTGGAATCTATTGCTCGCCTCGGCATCGCCTAGCCTCACAGAGAGGATTTCCGGTTTGAGGCGCTGGCCGAGGCAGGCATCGCAAAATTGCGGGGCCATAAAACCTTTCAAACGGTTTCTTGTAAATTCACTTTCGCTTTCCTGGTAGAGCCGTTCGAGATTCGGGACCACGCCTTCAAAGGGGCGTTTGACCTTGCTCGTTTTTCCCGCGCGCCAGAAGCTGAACTCGATTTCGGTACCTCCAGAGCCTCGAAGAAGAACGCGTTTGAACTCGTCGGGCAAATCTTTGTATGGCTTCTCGAGGTTTTGTTCATAATGGGCAGCCACACCGCGCAACAGGCCCTTGTAATAACTGACCATACGCTTGCCGCCGCGACGCCATGGAAGGACCGCGCCTTGTTCGAGCGATTTTTCCGGATCGGGCACGACCAATCCTTCATCAAAAACCATTTTTTGTCCCAGGCCGTGGCAGACAGGGCAGGCTCCTGAAGGCGCGTTGAAGGAGAAATGTTTCGGGGTTAAACGGTCGTAGCTCTTGCCGGTGGCGGGGCTGAAATTGCGATTGGAATGGAGCGTTTCGATCCAAGCGGCGGACGTCAGGGCTGGCGCGAGGATGGCGCGGGTAGGCGATTGCGTGCTGCGTGTAGCGTATTGCGTGCCTGTTGTTCCGGCTGCGGTTGGGACTGGGGCAGTGGGTTCGACTCTCGAAGCTCGGGCCTCTTCTGGCACCTGGTGCAGCGTCAGCAAAACGCCTTCCCCCCATCGGAGGGCGGTCTCGACGGAATCGCTGAGGCGAACGCGAATTTTTTCGTCAATAACGAGGCGGTCCACTACTGCTTCGATGGTATGCTTTTCCTTGGGATCAAGTTTGATCCGGGCGTCGTTGGAGAGTTCGACCAATTCACCATCAATGCGCGCCCGGACGAATCCTTCGCGTGAAAGGCGTTCGACGACATCGCGGAACTCGCCTTTTTGTTCGCGCACGACAGGCGCCAAAAGCATCACTTTGGTTCGCGGCGGCAACTCCAGAATTTTGTCCACGATGTCGCTGGTGGTTTGCGTGACGATAGGCACGCCGGTTTCCGGACAATAAGGCTGGCCGACGTGCGCATAAAGGAGGCGCAGGTAATCATAAATTTCAGTCGTAGTGGCGATGATCGAGCGGGGGCTGGAGCCGGAACTGCGCTGCTCGATGGCGATGGCGGGGGAAAGCCCCTCAATGAAATCCACGTCCGGCTTTTGCATTTGATCGAGGAATTGCCGGGCGTAGGCGGAAAGCGATTCGACGTATTTGCGCTGGCCTTCGGCGTAAATCGTGTCGAAGGCAAGGGAGGATTTGCCCGAGCCGCTTAAACCGGTGATTACGACCAGCTTATCGCGCGGGATATTCAGGGTCAGCGCCTTGAGATTATGCTCACGCGCGCCGCCGATTCTGATGAATTCTTTGCTCACGGAGTCGAATTTTGCGAATTAAACAATCGATAAATTTACAGAAAAATTGCGCGGAAGCCAAGCAGTTAGCTGTGCCGGAGCGCGGACATTCCTGTCGGCAGCAAGTCCCAATGGTCCACTGCTATCTAATGTTCTTAAGCCATTTCTTTCTCGGAAGCTGCTGCGGACAGGAATGTCCGCGCTCCCGATCAAGCCTCGGCGGAGTCGAGTCGAGCAGCGAAGCCAAATTTTTTGGCGAGGGCGAGGGAACTATTCAAGGATTTTACGCCCGCTGTGCAGGTTGGGTCGGCAAGGGAAGCGGCGGCAATGCAGACGCCAGTAAGGAGGCATTTTTGAAGGTCCCATCCTTCATGCAACCCGAGGAGAACACCGGCGCAAAAGGCATCACCCGCGCCGGCGGCGCCGCGCACGTATTGCGGAGGTAATTTTAAGGATGATTGCCATGCGTCCTCGCCTTTGCGCGTGCGGGAGAAGGCGCCCTCGGGAAAATGGATGACGACTAACTCGCGCACCCCTTGCTGGAGCAAAGCTCCAGCGGCGTGGCGGAGAGCGACGGTGTCGAGCCTGCCATCGGGCTGGCGAATTTTGAAGCCGGTGGTTTTGCCAGCCTCGATCTCGTTCAGGATGCAGTAATCCACATGCTTGAGGGCGGGGTTGACGATTTTGGCGAAACGGTTGCTGTCTTCGCTGACGACATCCACGCTGGTCTTGACGCCGGCAGTTTGGGCTGAGGCGAGAAGGCGGGCGGCTTTGGTGCCAAATTTCGGGTCCGACTCATCGAGAGCATCGAGCAGAAGCAAATACCCGAGGTGAAAGATGCGGGGCTTGGCTTTTGCGAAATCCAGATTGTCACCGCGCCAAAGGGCATTGGCGCCCCGGGCATGGAAGAACGTGCGGCGGCCATGGCTTTGCTCGGTCATGACGTCGGTGTAAGAGGTTGGCGCTTTGGGAGTGACGCCGAGGTGGCGAACATCAATCTTGTGGGCGCGGCAATCGTCCAGGATTTGTTCACCGAGAGAATCTTTTCCTACGAGACCGGCGCCGAGCAACGGGAAGGATGCGCCGGTCCGGGCGAGGTCAATAAGGACGTTATAAGGCGCGCCGCCGGTACCCTGGGATTGACCGCGAATGTTTCCGAGTTGTTCGGGCTGGGGATAAACATCAATCAACTTGACCTGGTCAATGATCCAGTTGCCACCGGCGAGGAGCCCGTGATGAGAGTTTCCGTTCAGATGCTTCATGGCCAAATCCGCAGTCCAGGCCAATAGTGAATGAAAAAGCTTGGCTACATTGCAAGGGATTTTTTGAGCCAAGAAGTCCTTTTCAAGCATAAGGCCTTTGGGTAAGAATGTTCCATGCCAGAGCCGTTGCACAAAGGAGAAAGGACTTTCCGGGGCATCCCGGTGTCAGCCGGAGTGTGCCGCGGCAAAATCCTTGTGCTGGATAAAGTGCGGCCGAACTTTGCGAAAAGGCAGCTTTCTGATGGCGAAGCGCTTGAGGAAGTGAATCGGCTTGAGAAGGCGCTGGTTGAGACCCGGCATCAAATTCTCGACGTTCAGCGAAAGGTCAGCCAAGGCATGGGCTCGCATGAAGGCAGCATATTTGACGCGCACCTGCTGGTGCTGGAAGACCGGACGCTGCTGGATGAAGTCGTGCGCGTGATCCAGGAGGAAAAGGTCAACGCCGAGCACGCCTTCCATACGGTTGCCGAACGCTATGCGACTACCCTGGCGGCGATTGAAGACGATTACTTGCGCGAACGTGCCACGGACATGCGGGATGTCACGGCGCGGGTGTTGAATAATCTGCTGGGTCGAAATGATGAGATTGACCTGCGGCATTTGAAGGAGCCGTGCATTATCATCAGCCATGATTTGACGCCCTCGAACACAGCGCAACTGGACAAGCGAAATGTCCTTGGCTTCGCCACCGATGTCGGCAGCAAGACTTCTCATACCGCGATCATGGCGCGTCACCTGCGCATCCCGGCGGTGGTCGGTTTGAAGAATATCACCGAGCAGTTGGAAACCGGCCAATACGCGCTGCTGGATGGATACAACGGCGTGGTCGTGGTTCATCCGACCGATCAGACGCTCTTCGAGTACGGGCAACTGGTTCGTAAGCACGTCACGCTGCAAGAAAAGCTAAGGGATATTTTGCTCAAACCCGCCGTCACGCTGGATGGACACCGGGTTTTTCTCTCGGCTAATATCGAACAGGCCGCCGATGCCGAGGAGGTCAAAGCGAACGGCGCGGACGGAGTGGGCCTTTTCCGCACCGAATACCTTTTCATTAACTGCGATCATTTGCCGACAGAGGAGCAACAATACCAAGCTTATCGGCAGGCAGCCGCGGCGCTTAAACCGATGCCGGTGGTAATGCGGACCCTTGATTTGGGGGGTGACAAGTTTTTGTCGCATTTGCAGGTTCCTTCAGAGATGAATCCATTTCTGGGCTGGCGGGCGATTCGCTTTTGCTTGCAAGAGCGCGATATTTTTCGCCAGCAACTACGGGCGATCCTGCGCGCCAGCGCCGAGGGGAACATCAAAATGATGTATCCCATGATTTCCGGTCTGGACGAACTCAATCAGGCCAATGCGCTGGTCGAGGAATACAAGGGCGAGTTGCGGCGGGAAAAGGCGGCTTTCGACGAGAAGATGGAGATCGGCGCCATGATCGAAACCCCCTCCGCCGTCCTGGTAGCGGACGCGCTGGCCAAGCGGCTGAAATTCTTCAGCATCGGAACGAATGATTTGATCCAATACACGCTGGCGGTGGATAGGATGAATGAAAAGATCGCGCACCTCTACGAGCCGACACATCCTGCTATTGTGCGGCTCATCAAGAGCACGGTAGATGCGGCTCACAACCATAAGATTTGGATTAGCGTGTGCGGGGAAATGGCCAGCGACCCAGTGCTCACGCCATTACTGATTGGGCTGGGGGTGGATGAACTAAGCGCCGCGCCCCCACTGGTGCCAGCGATTAAATATGTTATCCGACGGCTTAAGCTGAGCGAGGCTAAAGAGCTGGCGGAATTCGCGTTGAATTGCGAGTCCAGCGCGGAAATTCTTGCTAGATGCCAGGAACTCGCCCGGCAGATTGCGCCCAGCTTATTCGAGAATAACTGATGAAAGTCATCATCCTCGCGGCAGGGTACGCGACGCGTTTGTATCCGCTGACCTTAACGCAGCCCAAACCGCTGCTCCACGTAGCGGGCAAACCGATGATCGAATATGTGCTCGATAATCTCGCGGCGATCGGGGGCCTGGACCGAATCTATGTCGTAACCAACGCAAAATTCGCTTCCCATTTTCAGCAGTGGGCGGATGGCTACCGCGCTTCCAAGGCGAAACTGGATTTTACCATCGTCAACGACGGCTCGACGGACGACACGAACAAGTTGGGGGCCATCGGGGATTTGCATCTCGTGCTGACCCGTGAACATGTGGACGCTGATGTGATAGTGGTAGCGGGCGACAATTTGTTCAGCGAGAAACTCACTGAGTTCGGAAATTACTGTCGTGAAAAAAATGCGCCTGTGCTGGCTGTATATGACGTCGGCGATTTAAACGAGGTCAAAAAATATAATGCGATCACGGTGGATGGCGAAGGATGCATTACATTTTTCGAGGAGAAGCCGGCAAACCCAACCAGCACGCTCACCGGAATCGCGCTTTATTTTTATCCGAGAACGACGTTGCGCTTGATCAAACAATACATTGCTGAGGGAAATAATCCCGATCAGCCGGGGCGCCTGGTGCAATGGCTTTATCCGAGGGTGCCGGTATATACCTGGAAGGTGCCGGGTTTGTGGTATGACATAGGGGCGAAAGAATCGTTGGAGGAAGCCAATCGGATCTTTGGGGAGCTGGGTCAGCGAAAATCCGAGGCAGACCGAAGCGCCTCGCAATAAATAGGCGCTGCCGGGGGAGGTGGCTTCCTATTTTTGCGCAATAAGCCGAATTTCGTGGCCGTAGCGAGGGAGAAGTTTGGTGATGCAGGTTATCGCGCAACGGGCTGCCCGTCGTTGGAGGGACATGCGCGAGTGAGTCTGAAAGGCAATGGCTGTATCGCACTTGCTGACGCCGAGGCCGCCACGCGAAAAAAGATGGTTCAATTCCGGACCGGTGTATTCGCGCCAATGAAATCCGTAAAAGGCCTTTTTTCCATTAGAAACGTAGTCTTGGAACTTGTAGTAGCATTCGACCAGGCCTGGCTCAGACCAACCGAACAGCAAAGCGACAAGGTTCGCGATGGAGGCTTTGTTCGGGACAGTAATGTAAACGCGGCCGCCAGGCCGTAGCAGGCGGGCTAATTCCGATACAAATTTCACGGGGTTAAAATTAAAATGTTCCATCGTTCCCCAACACAGAATCGTATCGAAGGAAGCTGCAGGAATTTCTAAAGAGTGCCTGGCTTCGTGGGTGGGGCCGAATGTCTCAAAGAGATCAACAAAGCGCAGGTCGATCTTGTATTTTTGGTAGAGAGGCTTAAGCGGGTAGGCGGCGGGGTCGTCTCCCTCAAGGACCACGTACGAGGAAGAGTAAGGCCGCAGGACAAAAGGAACATAGCCGAAGAAAGGGCCAATTTCGAGGACATCTCCCAAATTGCCGTTGAACAAATGGAAATCGCGGCAAGTATCGTAGAGCCGCGAACTATGAAGAGTAAAATAGCCATGAAGTCCATCGAGGACATTCGCCTCGCGGCTCATTGCCTGACCTTTGGCTTCGAACTCGTGACGGTCAATCATGAAAAAAACTAAGGTGAATAAGATAACGGTTTTTTGCGGGCCAGGCTGTACTCAGGCTGCGCGGGAGAGGGATGCTTTTTGCCCCACTCATCATAACGAGCAATGCTATCAACCGAGAGCTATGATGTAAAGACGGACTTGGGCGATTTTCGCGGGGAGGTAATGTTCTCGCCCTTGATTAGCTTGGCTGCTGCGTCCAGTTTGGCGAAGGTGAGCAGCTATTTTCGCATTTCGCGAATCTGATCCCGGAGTTTTGCGGCGCGCTCGAATTCCTGGCGTTCGATGGCGCGGTGCATTTGTTTTTCCAACTTTTCCAGCTCTGAGAGTGGACGGTTCTTTTCGATTTGTTCGGCTAAATCGCGCAGAGCAGTGAGTGAGCGGTCGCGTTCGAAAGTGAAGGTGTCCTCATCGAGTTCGTCCAGTTCCTCTACTTGCTCGATGGCCCCTTCGATGATGCGCAAGGCGGCGTCGTGATTTTTCTTCTCCAATTCCATCATGGCGGTCGCGCAGGCTTTCATGCGCAGGATGTAAGGCCGCCATTTTTCGAGGAATTTCTGGTCCTCCTCCCGCTGGGCGTAACGATGGACGAAGTCAAACACGCGCAGATTGCGTGCGGTATCCTGGACCGTGCGCTCCCAGTCTCGAAGCTGGAAAAGGCGCACATAACGAAAGTAATACAACGTGCCTTCATTGAACAACTCGACGCAGTCCTTGGGCTTCAAATCGAAATCGTCCTGACGTCCCGCGGCTTTGGCCTTCTCCAGACGTTGCAAGTGAAAATCGAGCGCGGATTCCATTCCGTGGGGCCGCTCGCCGTCGGGCCGGCCTTCCATCTCGTATTGTTCGATTCCCAGCGGCGTGCGGACCTGCAAAATGTCGCGGCCGTCCTCGCCTTTGATGACGCGGGCATCGCTCTCCGGATCATAGGGCCACGCTTTCAAGAATTTGCGCAGGTCAATCGAATCACTCATATCCTAAAATGAATATGGGCTTTTTAGGGCTGGATGCAACCGAGCAGTGGAACCCGAATGGAAGCGGGCAAATACCTCAATTTCTTATCGGTTCTCGACATGGACGACTTTGCTCCCATGACCGCGCCCATTTCAACTGCTGTTGGGTTTTAGCAAAGCGCGCGCTGCCTTGCATAATTTGGATGGACAGAGGACTGATGCCCTTCGAGTTGGGTTTAATGCTGGCCTTCAGGGTGCCTTCGCAATCCGGTTGGCGAGGTTTGGGAAATAAGGCTCTGGTTTTCTGACGGAAATCGGCGGCGCGAGGGTAAATTTTGGGGCGGGTAGGGCCTTCAAAGGTTTTTCAGATGTCAGAAGACGCTTGCTTGAAAGACCAGAGCACTGGCCGTAAGATAGGGACGAAAGAATGAATCCACTTCCTGCCATTCAAAGCCGAATCGCTGAGATCCGCGCCCTCGGCGCTCGACGCATCGGGGTGTTCGGCTCGTTCACGCGGGGCGAGGAACGTCCGGAAAGCGACGTGGATGTACGTCGAGTTCGACGAGAGCCAACGGACTTATGATAATTTTTTCGCGCTGCACGAGCTCTTGGAAAAGCTGCTGGGCCGGCGGGTGGACCTCGTGACGGACAAATCCCTCTCCGAAACGAAGGCACGCTTGATCCTGCCCACGGTGCGCTATGTTGCCAGCGACAGTTGAACTGCTCCGGGATATCTTGCGCGAAGCGGAATTCCTATCCGCACAGGCGGCGCAAACGAATCGCGACGCCTTTCTCCAGAACGAAATCCTCAAACGGGCATTTGTTCGCAGCGTCGAGGTCATCGGCGAGCCACCCAAGAAAGTGCCCGAAGAAACACGCGATGCGTTTCCCGCGATCGAATGGAAGAAATGGCAGGGATGCGTGACCGGCTCATACACAATTACGGAGGCGTGGATTATCTGATCGTCTGGGACGTAGCAGCCAATAAATCTGCGAATCTCCTAGCGAAACTGAAACCTATTGTTGAAGCCTAAAGCCATTCCTATTGACGCTCGGGGAGAGCGAGAACATTGCGAGCACTGGGAATAGCGCGCCTTACCTTTTAGGAGCGACGTAAAGCTCTCCGCCTTCGAGGTGTTTGACGATCATGTCCACGGTGCGTTCTATGGCGCCGAGGTTTTGATGAACGACCGTACGTGCGTTGAGGCCCAATTGGCGGCGTCGTGGCTCATCCGCGAGGAGTTCGGCGGTGACTTTCTGGAGTTCTGCCGCATCTCGCACTTGGACGGCTGCATTACCGGCAAGGAGACTTCTGACAACTTCAGCGAAATTCTGCATGTGAGGTCCGAACACCATGGCTTTGCCGAGCGCGCCCGGCTCGATGGGATTTTGGCCGCCTTCGGCGGTGAGGCTCTTGCCAACGAAAATGAGGGTTGCATGTTCGTAAAAGCGCGGCAACTCGCCGGTGGTATTGACGATGAGAGCCTGGACTTCACCGGAACCAAATTGGGTTTGGCTAAGGATTTCATTGCGATAGACAAAATTGATGCTGCGCGCTTCCAATTCGCGCCCAACCTGGCGGCTGCGCTCGAAATGCCGAGGCACCAGCACGAGAAAGAGGTTCGGAAAGCGCGGGCGCAAACGGAGGAATACTTCGGCCAGAATGGCTTCTTCGCCCGGGTGCGTGCTGCCTCCGAGGAGCACCAGCCCGTCGGACGGCATGCCGGCCTGGCGCAGCAACGCAGGCACGTCCAGTGTGCGGCGTTCAGGAATGACGGCGGCGTCGAATTTTAAACTGCCAACGACATGAATGGCTTCGGGCCGGCAACCGAGGGAGCGAAGTTTGGCGGCATCCTCCTCGTTTTGCGCGCCGACTCCGGTGAACGAGCCGAATAAAGGTCGAAAGAAAAATCCCCAACGCTGGTAGCCACGAAAGGAACGGTCAGAGAGGCGGGCATTGACGAGAAAAACAGGTTTGCCGAGATCGCGCGCGCGCCACAGGAAGTTGGGCCAAATCTCAGCTTCGACCAGCACGATGGCTTCGGGCCGGATGGTGCCCAGGGCGCGGGAGACGCATTTGCGGCGGTCAATGGGATAATAGATTTTGCTGATATGGCTGGGCAATTTGCTTTCCAATTCGCCCATGCCGGTGGTGGTGGTGGTGGAAACGACGACTTTGAGGTTTGGCAAACGGGGTTCGAGCGCGCGAATGAGCTGGGTGCAGAGGTTGACTTCACCGACACTGACGGCATGAGTCCAGAGGACGTGGCGGTTGGTGATGGCTTGCTTGAGTTTGGAGTCGTATCTGCCGAAGCGCTGGGCAAACCCCTTCTGCCAGTTGCCGCGCCGCTTCATGCGCATGAAGTAGTACGGCGAGGACAACACAAAACCGATCGTAAAGAGAATGTTGTAAAGGACCCGCACTGCGGTGTTGCTGCGCTCTCGGCGTGTATGTTTGAAAATCTGAAACGAAGGCGCAAAGGAATTCTTTCTCGGAGTTTAGACTTTAGACGCCCGGGCTTAGGCTTTAAAGTCTGAAGCGATGCAGCCTGGGTCAATCGCCTTGGTGGTGGTGTTGGTTTTCGCGGGGGCCAGTTTCTTTTTTGCGCTCGCGGAGACCGCGCTGTTCTCGCTGAGCAAGTGGCAGGCGAGGCAGTTGTCCAAGCGGGAGCCGCGGGCCGGGGGTATCGTCGTGCGTCTGCTTGGAGAAGCGCAGGATTTATTGGCGACGATGGTGCTGGGGAATACGTTTGCCACTGCTGGGATTTTGGCGACGGCGCTGTGGATGGCGCTAAAGGGAGTCTGGCCATTGAGCGTGACCGTGGCCGGGTTGCTGGTATTGATCCTGATCGGTTGCGAAGTGCTGCCCAAGACACTGGCGGTGCGAAGCCCGGAGCGATGGGCGTTGCGGGCGGCGCGTCCGTTGTTGTTTTTTCAAACAGTCGCATTGCCGCTGCGTCATGTTGCTCAAAAAGTGAACTCAGCCATTCTCAAATCGCTTCTTCCGCAAAACTTGCGCCCGCAGACCGCGCTCACGGATGCCGATTACCAGGAGTTGATCGAATTGGCGTTTCAGCAGGGCACTTTGGCGCAATCTGAAAAGGAAATTATTCTGGAGATCATCAGCCTGGACCGGCGCACGGCCAAGGACGTTATGAAACCGCGCTCACAAATGGCTGCGATTGCGGACGATTTGTCTATCGAGGAAATGATTGCGGCCGCGCGCAAATACAAGCATCGGCGCTTACCGATTTATGATGAAACCCCCGATACGATTGTCGGGATTCTGAACACGAGGGCGCTACTGCTGGATCCGCAGATTGATTTGGCGGATGCGATCGAGTTTCCCTCGTTCGTGCCGGAAGCGATGAACCTGCTGCAACTGCTGAAGAGTTTGCAGCGGCAACAGCGCGGGCTGGCGATTGTGCTGGATGAGTTTGGAAGCACGGCAGGCATCGTGACGATGGAAGATATCCTGGAAGAAATGATTGGAAAAATCCGCGAGGAGGTCGAGCCAGAAGGGTTTGTGATGGAAAAACTGGGGCCGGGCCGCTGGCGCGTGAGTGGCACGTTGCGGCTGGACGATTTTCGCCGCGAATACCCGGAATTGGGCGAACCGCCGGACGTGGAAACCATCGGCGGCCTGTTGCTGAACCTTCTGGAGGTCGTGCCAAGTCCCGGCGATTCGGTGAGGTTTCGCGGCCTCAAACTGACCGCGCAAGCGACGGACGAGCGGCGCGTGCGGGAGGTGCTGGTTGAAAAGGTCGGGAGCTGAGAAGACCGGAACATTATAGCAAGATGATTCCCGATAAAGTTATTTGGATTTTATTCGCCGGTTGCCTGGTATTGTCGTTTCTGCTGTCGGGCATGGAGGCGGCAGTGTTTGCGTTAAGCCGATTGCGTATTCGGCGGCAAATGCGCGCCGGCAGGCGCTCCGCGAAAGTGCTCCATGGCTATCTGGAAAACCCCGAAAATTTTCTATGGACGATTTTGGTCGGCAACACCGTCGCCAACTTCATTATTCTTGGCTGGATCGTGAAGATCCTGCACGAGGCTTTGGCGACTCATCATCTTTGGTTCATTCTGGTTTTTTCCAGCAGCGTGTTTTTATTTTACGTCTTTTTCGATTTATTGCCCAAGATGCTTTTTCGGGTTTATCCCAACCGGTTGGGCATGTTGCTGGCGCGGCCCTTTGGTTTAATTCATCTGCTGTTGATGCCACTTGTAGGATTGGTGGAAAGGTTTTCCGGCGCACTGTTGCAGTGGCGCGGCGGAAAAGTATTCACCGGGCATCTGTTCGGCAATCGGGAAGAGCTCCGGTTGGTGATGCAGGAGTCGGCTCAAGGGTTTACGTCGGAAGAACGCGCGATGATTAATCGCGTTCTCGATTTGCAAAGTCTGACCGTGAGACAGGTGATGAAACCACTTGCCCAGGCAGTGACTGTAACGACGCAAACGCAGCTTAGCGAAGCTCTGGTTTTGTGCCGCGAACGCAAAATTACTCGCCTGCCGGTTTGGGACACACGCGCGGGTCAACAACGTATCGCAGGATTACTCAGCTTGAACCGCGTGTTGTTCCAGCCCGAGATCGACACCACAAAAGCGGCGGGAGAATACGTAACTCCCGCTCTTTATGTGGACGAGGACATGCGATTAGAAGTCGCTTTGCAGCGGATGCAACGGGCCGGACAGCGGCTGGCGATTGTCCTCGGACGGGACCGGCGCGACACCGGGATCGTGAGCCTTGAGGATGTGCTGAAAATGATTTTTGGGGAGGTAAGCCTTTAAAAATGAACGGCCACGCCGTTATTTCGATCCTGGTTCGGATATTAGCGGTGCTCGTGCTCGTATTACTCAATGGCTTTTTCGTCGCGGCGGAATTTGCATTGGTCAAAGTGCGGGACACGCAATTGATTCCGCTGATTAGTCGAGGCCACCGACGGGCGAAAGTGGCGGATTTTATTCTGCGCCGGATCGATTCGTTTTTGAGCTGCGCGCAGTTGGGGATCACGCTGGCGAGTCTGGGCCTCGGGTGGATAGGAGAGCCTGTATTCACGGAATTGCTGCGGCCAGTGTTCGGGTGGTTGAATATCGAGTCGGAAGAAATGCGCCACTTCCTGGCCTTCGCGATCGGTTTTTCGGTGATTACTTTCTTGCACATTAGCGCAGGGGAACAGGCGCCAAAATTGCTCGCCATCCGAAAGCCGCTGCCGACGGCGCTGTGGATTGCATATCCACTGCTCTGGTTCTATCGAATATCGTATCCGTTTGTCGTGGCGCTTAACTGGGCTTCACAATGGCTGTTGCGGCAAGTGGGATTGGAAGCGCCGAGCGGAGCCGAGAGAGTCCATTCAGAGGAAGAATTGCGCCTGATTTTTGCAGGCTCTCAAATGCCCGCCGGGGGCACGTCTTTGGGCCGCGAGATCGTTCTTAATGCGCTGGATTTGCGGCGGCGGGTGGTGCGAGAAGTCATGCGGCCAAGGAAAGAAACCGTCCTGCTGGATACTGAAGCCAGCATGGCCGAATGCCTGGACGTTGCCGAAAAAAGCCGCTACTCGCGCTTCCCGCTCTGCGACGGCGCGGACCCAGACAAAACTTTGGGTGTGATCCATATCAAAGATCTTTACGCGATGCGGCTGAAAGCCCGAACAGGGGCGGATTTGCTGCCAGTCGCGCGCAAACTTATTTACGTGCCGGAAACCGCGCGGTTGGAAAAGCTGTTGCAATTGTTCCTGGAACGAAAACTGCACTTCGCGATTGTGGTGGATGAGTATGGCGGCACGCTGGGAATGGCCACGCTGGAGAATATTTTGGAGGAACTGGTCGGCCAGATTCAGGATGAATTTGATCAGGAAAAACCTTTGCTGGTGCGCATCAGCGAACGGACCTGGGAGGTAGCAGGCACCCTCCCGTTGCACGATTTGGAGGAACTCGTGGGCGAACCTTTGCAAGCAGAAGATATTACTACTGTCAGCGGCTGGGTGACGCACCGGCTCGGCGGTTTTCCTAGAGCTGGCGACGTGCTGAGTGCTGGAGATTGCGAACTGCGGGTGGAGGAAATGGAGGGGATGAGAGTTGCAAGGCTGAGAATTACGAAGGGGGTTGAGCAATCTGCGAGCTAGCGCAAACTTGAAACTGCAAACTCCAAATTCCAAAAGAATTCCAAGCTCCACATTCGAAAGCTATTGCCGGCTCCTTACCATCTGGCCCCGCGCAGAGCAAAAAAGGTGACGACGACGCTGGTGGCGATGATAACGGCGGTGGCGGCCCAGAGGCCATGAGCGAGAACGCCGGTCGCAAAGAGCAGGTTAAGCAGCAGCCAAATAACTAGCGGTTGGTAATCGGGCGGGTGTTTAACTTTCTTTTTATCAATCAGTGACGGGGTAATGAATGCAAGAATGAGCAGCGTGCCGACGGCCCAACCGAGGAAGTTTACGAACGGGGCGCCATACCAGGTCAGGGGGAGCTTGGTCGGGGTCCAGAACCAGAAAAATTTGGCGCGGGTGGCGAATGGTTCGAGGTCGAAATCGAGCAGCACCACCAGCAGCGTAGTCATGCCGATCACCCAAAAACCGTAAGCGCGGGTTTTGCGCCAGGGGCGCAGGACGAGCCGTGCGACGCCGCGCGAATTAAAGATCAGGACAATCCAGAGCATCGGCACTGCCCACGGGAGCGGATAAAATAACTCCCGGCCGATATTCGTATAATTGTATGTGTATGGGCCAAAAGGAAGGGCGGTCAATGCGCCGGCGCTTTGAAGCGCACCTCCGATGAATGCGATGATGACTGACGCGAGAATGACATTTTGGCCGGGCAAGCGCCGCGCGAGCGAAGCGATTGTGACGGCAGTAGTCAGCACGATGAGCAAGCCATCGGGCCAGCGGACGTTCGCCAAAAGCGAAGGAACGATCCACAACCTCAGCCAAACCAGTGCAAAGTCCAGCAGGAACAGCGCAAATAATACCCGCTGGATATGCTGCGCCAAACCCGGAAAAGGGCTCGCTCGGAGCGGAATGTTTTTGAGCGCGGTTCGCTTTGATCGTGGAGAATCGCTCATGTCAAATCCTGGTTTTTTTAGCTGGAATTGGTCTATTTTGCCCGTTCCATTCGTGCCACGTAAGCGCCATCCACTCCTTGGACAAAAGGCAGCAACTCGCGGTCCTTTTCCAGTTGGAAATCATTGTTCGCGCTCAGGAACTCATCCACGACCATTCTGTTTTCTTCCGGCTCAAGGCTGCACGTGCTGTAAACCAAAAGACCGCCGGGTTTCAAAAACTTTGCCGCCTGCCGCAGCAGGCCCAATTGCATTGCGCACAAGCGCTGGAGTTCCTGGAGGCGAATCCGCCAGCGCAAATCTACGCGGCGGCGCATGACCCCGGTATTGGAACACGGCGCATCCACCAGAATGCGATCGAAAAACATCGTTGAGCTGAGAGTTGCGGAAAGGACACGTTCTGCGCACGCGATCCCCAAGCGGGCGCAATTCTCTTCGACCAATTTGATTCTCTCGGGACTGAGATCATGGGCCACGAGGCGTCCTGAATTCTGCATGAGTTGGGCAATATAAGTGAGCTTTCCGCCGGGCGCGGCGCAATAATCGAGGACGGTTTGACCAGGTTTTGGATCGAGTTCACGAACTGCGAGCAACGTGCTTGGGTCCTGCACATAGAATAATCCGGCTTGGAAACTCGGCAGCTTTTCGAATGATGAGTGCGATTTCAACTCGAATACCAAATTCTCTTCGAGCCACTCGTGGCGAACAAAGTCGTATTCCACGTTTTCGTCGCGCCATTGGATGAGAAGTTTGGCGGGATCGGCTTTCAACCTATTCACACGAGCGAAAGTTTTTGGGGGGGTGTTGTTCCACTCCATTAACTGGGTGACTTTTTCTCGTCCCCAGCGCTTTTGCCAGCGTGCGACGAGCCACTCCGGATGGGAATAACCCAGGTGCGGCTGTTCATTTTTAAGGTCTGCAAGCAGCTTCTTTGTGGCGTCAAACTCGCGGATATAGCCCCGAAGCACCGCGTTGACGAAGCCGGCTTGCGGGCCAAAGCCCTTCTGGCGGGCTAATTCCACGGTTTCGTGCACGGCGGCATGATGGGGGATTCGGTCGAGCCAAAAGATCTGATATAAACCAAGCTGGAGCAGATATTGCAGAGAAAGTTTTTGCGCGCGCCCTTCAGTTTTGCGGGCAATTAACCAATCGAGCGTCGCTTGCCAGCGGACAACTCCATAGACCAGTTCCTGGCCGAGGGCGCGATCAGGAGGGGAAAGCCTGGCGTGCGTAAGTGTTTCGGCCAGAATATGCTCGACAAAACCGCCCCCCTGACGCTTTGCCAGAACGCACAGCGCAATTTCTCTTGGTTTTTCGCCGCTCACAGTCTTTAATAAAGCGATTCCCCTCAGGGGGCGCGAGGGTTAAGATACTTTATGAGAGAAGAATTCGAGAAAATGGCGGCGGCTGGCAAACTGGAGCGCCACCACATCGAGTCTCTGGTGCAACTCACTAACAGCGGTTTTTGCATGCACCGGAGCTGGGGGTTCGGCCGAATCAAGACCGTGGACACCGTTTTTGCCCGGTTCACCATTGATTTTCCAAATAAAGCGGGCCACACGATGGATTTATCGTTCGCCGCCGAATCGCTCAAGCCGATCTCGAAAGAACATGTCCTCGCGCGCAAAGCCTCTGATCTTGAAAGCCTGCGGCAGTTGGCTGCCACTAATCACCTGGAGTTGGTCAAACTGGTGCTGAACAGCTACGGCGGCAAAGCGATGGTTGATCAAATTCAGCAAGTGCTCGTGCCGGATGTGATTCGCGATGATTGGAAGAAATGGTGGGAAGCAGCCAAACGCGAACTGAAAAAAGACGGCCACTTCCAGGTGCCGTTGAAAAAAACCGAGCCAATTGCTTACCAGGCGAAAGAGATTTCGCTCCAGGACCGATTGATGGAAGAATTCCGTTCGGCCAAAGGACTCAAAGCTCGGTTGGTGGTGGCAGGTGAGTTGCTGAAATCTGCGCCGGACTTGGCCGATTTAAAAGCAGCTGCCGCTGAAGTCATCACTGCCCTGAACGCCGAGATTCCGAGTTATATCCGCACGCAGCCGGCGGTTGCGCTCGAAGCTATTTTTGCCCGCGACGATATCCGGCAAACGGCCGGCCTCGCCCCCGCGGAGGGCGAACTTGAGGCCAAAGCGATCTGGTCCCAGGACCTGAAGCTCGGGGCTTTGATGGAGTCGCTGCCCGCCGTTAAGCATCGCCGCGCTCTTGAATCGTTTCAAGCGGCCAACCCGGAGCATTGGCAGGACGCGCTGCTACTGACCGTGAACAACGTTTCCGCAAAACTTTGCAAAGAGTTCGCTGGTCTCCTGATTCATGAAGGAAAATTCGAGCAGCTCAAGGAAACCATTGCCCGGCTGATCAGCCAGCACACGGCCAGCACTGAATTGCTCCTCTGGCTGGCCAAAGAACGCAATGATTCTTTCGCGGACATTCTGGGGCCGGAAGTCTTTCGCGCGATGCTCACCGCGATGGAACGAGATCAGTTTAACGAGCGGCGTTCCAACCGGCTGCGCGATTATATTCTCGATGATCAGGAATTGCTGGTAGAACTAATCGGTTCGGCTGACCTCGAAGTCATTAAAGACCTGACGCGGGCGCTCCAGCTTTCTCCGTGCTTTGATGATATGGACAAACGGTCGCTGCTGGCACGCATTGTGAAAAGTTACCCGGCGATTCAGTCGCTAATCACAGGCGAGCAACCCAAACAGGAATCTCATCTGGTCGTCTCCTGGGAAAGCCTGGAACGCCGCAAGGTCGAATATCATGAGCTGGTGGAGAAAAAGATTCCCGCTAACTCCAAAGAAATTGCCATCGCTCGCAGCTACGGTGATCTTCGCGAAAATCACGAATATAAAGCGGCCAAAGAAATGCAGAAGCTTCTGATGAGGCGGAAGGGCGAATTGGAGGCTCAGCTTGTGCGCGCACGGGGAACAGATTTTTCGAATGCGCGCACGGATGTGGCGACGATCGGGACCGTGGTCCGCGCCACCGATCTTGAAACGAATCAGCCCGAGCATTTCACGATTTTAGGCGCATGGGATTCAGAACCCGAAAAAGGCGTGGTCAGTTATCTCTCGCCTATCGCGCAATCGTTGCTCAATCGCAAGGTGGGCGATCAGGTTGAATTCGAGATCCACGGCGTTCGCCACCAGCATCGGATCGAGGCGATTGAAGCGTTTAAAATTCCGCAAGCCTCAGTTCCAGCTCCGCCTGCGGCATCGCCTTTGCCGGCAGCATCTCAACCTTAATTTCCGACAGGGGCGGCTGGGCGCGCTTTATTTCAGAACTCCATTGAGTTCTTCCAGCTCGCTTCGAATCAATTCCACCAGCGGTTTTACCGTCTGCCGGGTGAAATCGAATTTGCATCCGGCGGCTGCGAATAGTTCCGGCAATGGCCGTGAGCCGCCCAATTTCAAGCTGTGTTTGTAGTCATTGAGGGCGCGGGTTTTGTCGCGCCTGGAGTTCGCCCAGACCTGGAGGGCGCCGAGTTGAGCAATGGCATATTCGACGTAATAGAGCGGGTGAGTAAAGATGTGAAGCTGCCGATGCCAAAGATAACCGCGAGCCTCCTCATAACTGCTCCAATCTACATCGCCGCCAAAGCGGGCCATGAGCGCGAGCCAGGCGGCTTTCCGCTCGCTGCGGGCGTGACCGGGATGCGTGTAGATCCAGTGCTGAAAAGCGTCCACCGTGGCCACCCATGGGAAAATGTATAGTATGAGATTTTCCAGATGCATGCGGCGCGCGCGGTTGGCCTCCTGTGGTGAGTAAAACTCTTCAAGAAATTCATTGCAGAGCAGCTCCATGCTCATGGAGGCCACTTCGCAAAATTCGATTGGCGCGCTCCGATAAGCCAACAAATCTTCGTTTTGTGTCGCCAGCGCATGAAAGGCGTGGCCGCCTTCATGGAAGATGGTTTCTAAATCGCGTTGCTGGCCCACGGCATTCATGAAAATGAATGGCAAGCGGGCTTCGTTAAGGGTGGACTGATAACCGCCAGGCGCCTTGCCTTTGCGATTGGCCAGGTCCAACAGCTTCAGCTCGCCCATTTGCCGGAAGCCGCCGGCCAACTCGCCATCCATTTGATCCCAAATCTTTTGAGAGCCAGAGACCATCTGCTCCACTTGCTCAAAGGGACGCAGTGGCGGACGGCCCAGCGGATCCACCGCTAAATCCCAAGGCCGCAACGCTTGGAGCTGCATTTGCTGCCGTCGCTGGGCGTGGAGTTCGCGTACGAAGGGCATGAATTCAGCTTCGATGGTGTCGTGAAATTGCCTGCAATCTTCAGGGGTGTAATCGAGCCTGCCCAATTTGCGAAAGGCGAAAAGCAAATAATTTTCGAAGCCCGCGTTCCTCGCAATCTGCTGACGCAATTTGATTAGTTCATCGAGAATGCCCTCGAATTTATCCCGCTCTTGGAGCCGGCGGTTGGCCACCAGTTCCCATGCTTCGTGGCGCAAGGGGCGGTCCGGCTCTTCCAGATAACGGCCCATCTGTATCAGGGTCTTTTCCTCACCGCGAAACTGGACCGTCAGCGAACCGCTCAGTTTTTGATACTGCTGGCTGAGCTTGGCTTCTTCGGTTTCGAGCGGCACATTTTCAGGACGGAACAGCTCGACGCGCACTTTCGTGTCTCGGTCGAAAACCTCGTATCGCGTGCGCGGCAATTTATCGCGAACCGGATGGGCAACATAAATCTTTTCGAGTTGCGACTGACGAGGCTTCGCCTCGGGTTCAATTTTTTCGACGAAGTGGAGGAAAGCTTTTTCCGCCTCCGGATCGTCCGTATGGCACGTCATCGCGATGTATCGCTTGGAGGATTCTTCGTCCAGAACGGCGCTCAGTTCGCTCCAGTCCAGGAGCCAGCGTTCGAGCTCGACGGTAGTTTTGGCCGCTGGTCCGTTAGCTGTGAGGGCATCGAACAAAGGAGCGATTTGTCCCCAATCTCCCAAATCAATATGGGCGGGGACAAAGCGGCGGGGTTTATGCGCAGGCGGTGTATCAAAGGGCAATAAGCTCATCGGAATACGAAGTCGAGCTTACTTCGAATGCGGCGCCTGTTCGTAGTGTTTGCGCAACAGGTCCTCACCGAAATCGTTTTGCAGGTCGCGCCAGACTGCGTGGATGTGGTTAGCATTGTTTTGGGTGTTATCGTATTCCATCAGAAAGGTGGGGCCTTGGATTCGATAATAGTGCCCCTGGCCCGGCTGTAATCCGCCTGCCCAGCCAAAATGGATCCTATCATCGCCAGCCTGGCGGATTTTTTTCAAATCTGATTCCGCGATTTCGCTTCGGTAACGGAAAACATATTCTTCGATGAGTTTCATCAGCAGTTCCTTTTGGGGAGCGGTTAGCTTCGAGGCGGCAATGCCGAGAGGCTCGAGCGAATTTGCTTTTCGAGCGTTGCCGGTAATAATATCACGCGGCGCGTCGGTAGCAACGAGAGCGGTCTTGCGTTGTTCGGCATCGAGGCCTTTCACCAGTTCGCGGGCAAGGTCCTCTTCCACGGCTAGAACGCGCAGCCCTTTGCGGGGGCCAGTTTGCACTTGAGCCGGGTTTGCGCCTAAAAAAGACGGCGTCACCGCGAGGACTTCGTCGCCCGCGACGGCGAAGTTCAGCGAAAGATGATGACCTTCGATGCGCCACCCCCACGGCTGTTTGCCCGGCTGTCCGAAGATGCTAAAGAAATACAGCTCGGCATTGCGGCTCGGCGCGTTGTCGTCGAGATCGAAAAGGACCTGCTCCAGACTCATGATCGTGGCGGCTTTGGCAAACCCGCGCTGACTTAGGCCGCTGCTGAGCAGGGCGTGCGCGAGGGCGCGTTGCGGCGAGTTCATTTCTTTGAACGGCAGCCCCTTGCGCGGCTTCGGAATGAAGTGCCAATTGAGACGCTCGTCCTCTTTCCATTCGAATACAGCTTTCGCTTGTTGATCGGGCTTGAGCGCGGCCACAAAATTCTTTGCCGCATCGGCCATTTCCTGGGCCGGGGAGTGGGCCCGCGCGCGTAAGGCCAGAAAGAACGACAGGGCGACGAAGAGGATTGAAGGGACCTTCGATCGAGAGGGCAAATTGGCGTGATGCATGGCCCAAAGACAAAGCAAATTGAACCCAAATGCAAATGGAAAAGTAGCTGGACGGCGGCGACGGGCCGGGACAGCCACGCCCGCTTTGCCGTTGGAATTGACGCGTGCATCGCGCAGAATGAGCGCAGTGTGAATAAGAGAATCGGCTCCTGGCGACGGCGCTTTCCTTTCTTCGTCGGCCCGGGAGGAGAGGGCGAGCCAAGGGAGAGCGCTGTTCCTGGTCGTCTGATCCTCCTGGGTCTGGGGCTCATGACGCTCGCCGTCTTCTTGCCCGGTCTTAGGCACAATTTCCTGGTTTATGACGACCAGCAATATGTCACCCAGAATGGACATGTGCGTGGCGGACTGACCTGGTCGAACATTCTGTGGGCGTTCAAATCTTTCTACGCCAGCAACTGGCATCCGCTTACCTGGCTTTCGCACATGGTGGATTGCCAACTCTACGATTTAAAACCGGCCGGACATCACCTCACGAATGTGCTGCTGCATGTCTCGAATACCCTGCTGCTTTTCGCTGTGCTGAAGCGCATGAGCGGAGCCATCTGGAGAAGCGCGATGGTGGCGGCCCTCTTTGCCTGGCATCCCCTGCATGTGGAATCGGTGGCGTGGATTGCCGAGCGAAAGGATGTCCTGAGCGCTTTCTTTTGGATGCTGACCTTATGGGCATACGTGCGCTATGCGGAACAATCCAGAGGCTTTGAGAAAAGGCCAAGGTCGTCTCACGCATTGCCTTATTACTTACTCGCGGTTCTGTTTTTCGCGCTGGGTCTGATGTCGAAACCGATGGTGGTGACGCTGCCTTTTGTGCTGCTACTGCTGGATTATTGGCCTTTGGGGCGGCTCCGAAGTCCAAAAATATCAGCGATCCTGAAGCTGTTCCTGGAGAAGCTTCCTTTTTTCGGATTGGCAGCCGTGGCGTGTGTGTTGACCGTTTTGGCGCAGCGGCAAGCCTACTCGATCGTTTCAATGGCCGCTCTTCCGCTGCGCGAACGCATGTTCCACACCATCGTCGCATACGGGCATTATCTCGGCGCAACGTTTTTGCCACGCGGTTTGGCAGCATTTTATCCCTACGACCCACCCACGCCCCTCGCCCAAGTTATTCTGCCGGCTGTCATTCTGGCGTTTGTGACGGTGCTGGTCTTTTGGTTTGGCCGCCGCAGAGGTTATTTGGTGACGGGATGGCTGTGGTTTTTGGGCACGCTGGTACCGGTGATCGGTTTGGTTCAGGTGGGCGATCAGGCCTGGGCCGATCGTTACACGTACCTGCCGCTGATTGGACTGTTTATCTCCGTGGTATGGGGTGCGGCAGATGCCGCAGCACACGCGGGGCGCAAGGCGCAAACCGCTCTCGGCGTGGTCGGGGTGGCCATAAGTCTGACGCTATTACCCGCTACGTGGGTCCAACTTCATTACTGGAAGAACACCCGCGCGCTTTTCGAGCACGCCAGGAACGTAACGCAACACAATGCTCGCGCGGCAGCCGTGCTGGGCAGCTTGCTCGCCGAGGAAGGGAAACTGGACCAGGCGATGGACCTCTACCGGCTCGCGTTGAGCTACAAACCAGGTGATCCGGAAGCGCATTTCTCGATGGGCAAAGCGCTGGACCAACAGGGCAAGCTCGAGGAAGCGGTGGCCGAATATAAAAAGGTCCTCTGGTTTAAGCAGCTCCGGGCCCCGGCACATGTTTTTATCGGCGCGGATCTGGCGAAGCTCAAGAATTACCCGGAAGCCGCTGCTCATTATCGTGCTGCGCTGGCCCTGGATCCGCAATCAGCAACTGCCTTGAACAATCTGGCCCGGATCCTCCATTCGCAAGGGCGGCTGGATGAGGCGATTGAGGACTATTCCCGCGCGCTGAAGATAGACCCTGAATTGGCCGAGGCGCGCAATAATTTAGGCGTGTTGCTGCTGCAAAAGGGACGCGTGGAAGAAGCGGTGCCACAACTCCGTCAAGCCTTGCGTGTCAATCCTGGCGATCCTCAAACTCAATATAACCTCGCGATGGCTTTGACCCAGCTGCAGCAGTGGAGCGAGGCGTCGCAACTGTTCTCGAAACTTGCGCCTGCCAACCCGAAGGACGCGAATCTCTATTGCCAGTTTGCTTTGGCCCTCAGGCACACCGGAAAAACGCGTGAGGCGATGAGCGCTTATGCTCATGCGCTGTTGCTCCAACCTGATTTTCCGCAGGCGCTCGAACAGCTTGCGTGGATTTTATCCACTGACTCTCATGCCGAATTTCGCAACGGTACTCAAGCGGTGGCGATGGCGGAGCGCGCCTGTGAATTGACCGGTAGAAAGGATGCCGAAAAATTGAAAACCCTTGCTGCTGCTTACGCGGAGGCGGGACGATTTCAGGATGCCGTGGCCGCCGCACAAAACGCCGTGGACATCGCCAGTCACGCTGGTCAGAGAGATCTCGCGGCAAAATTCCAGAGGGTGCTGGAAAGTTTAAAGGAGGAAAAACCTTGGCGAGAGGAGGGGACGTTCACTACCGAATCGCCCACTGCCAAATAATATCCGGATTTGCGGGTTCGCCTCGGGAACCAACGGTGCCTATGGCTTTATTGGTGACGGAGAAGATTTTGAAGTAGGAGGAATGTCCATCGCAGAAGTTTATGATGGTGCCTTTGTCGTGCCGCGTGCCAATGCTGTTGAAACGATTGGCAGGATTGACCGAATTAAACTGGGGTGAATTATTCACGACTTCTGTAATCGGGTTGAAAACAACATCGAACATTAGCACGGTCGCGCTCGGTTTGGGCATTTGGCCCAGCTTCGGCATCGTGGGATAAGAATAGACATTGTCGTTTGCGTCCCGCTTTAGATCAATATTGAAAGCGTAGCTGAAAAAACCGTTCGCGCCGCCGCCAGACAACGATCCGTATTCACCATCAGTCATGGACGCGGAGGTGCACTGCCAGATTTTTCCGTTTTTGCCAGGGAAAGGCATTTTATTGCGAGGGTCGCCACCGGGGAGATTATGGTACCATTGTAGCGTATGTTCGGCGAGGTTAGGAGGCATGACATTGAACCAGGCGCTTAGGTCGTCCGGGGTGCCAGTGGGAATTCCATTGTAAACATTACCGGGGTATTGCCCATTCTGCCCCATGCCGTCGCGAGCAATAAAATCGGTGTTATCGGTCGAATAAAGCATTTCCCCCAAACCCCATTGCTTTAGCTGATTGAGGCACGTTATCTTTTTGGCCTTGGCTTTGGCTCTTGCCAGCGCAGGGAGCAACATCGCCGCCAATATGGCGATGATCGCTATTACAACCAAGAGTTCAATCAAGGTGAATGCCGAATGTATCCGAAGGAATCGTTTGATGGCCTTCATCCAAAGTTCAAAAACTGTTTTAGTGCCGGGTCGCGATCAATGCAAGCGCGATTAGCATCTTTTCTCAGCGCCTTTTTGTAAGGAAGCGTCTCGGACTCAGAGTCCGAGACGCGCCCTCAAAATGGCCATGGGCAATTGCTATGGGCTCGCGATCTTGTAGAACTTCACCGGCCCCAATAGCGCATTAGTATCGGTATAACTGCCGTTAGCTGTGTTAAAGGTCAGACCCGAGGCCAGAGGGAGATATGGGCCCAGCACGTTTGGAGAGGCCAAAACCGTATAGGAGTAAGGAGCCGGAGCGGCATAGTTGGTGACATAGGGGACAGCAGTCCAATTCAGGACGGCATCGTTGCCCGACAGGCTGGCGGTTGCAGTTACCGCTGGGGGCGGATTCGAAGCAATATCGCCAAAGCGGGTCACCTCGATTTGGTAAGTGGAATTGGCATAAGTCGAAGAGTTTCTGAATTGGATGAGCGGGCCGGTGATGGTCCAGGCGAACCGCGGCAGGGTCCTGCCGCCAACATCTCCATCAATGTTCCCTGAGAAATGAATATTGAAAATGCCGCTGCCGCCGGCGTTGGTCACTTGCAAAGTAGTACCGGCAGAAGCGCTGATATTCAAAGATGCATTGGTGAAAACTACATTCGTAAGCATTACGATCCTGCCTTCCATGTTGGTCTCCATGAAACCGGCATTATTGGTCAGGGAGAAAGGTCCGAAAACAAATGGAGCTGGAACCAAGTTGGTACGGCCTGTGATACCGTAGTTTTGATAGGGGTTCGTGGAGTCCACCGCCAACTCAAGGTTTTGATTAAAGATGGACAATGTGCCGGCGGCGCTGACGATGTCTCCAATAGTCGGCCGGAAACTCGCGTCTCCAGTGACAAATAGATTAATCCCGGCGGTCGCATCCTGGATATAATAGGAAGCGGTGCTGCCTGAAGTGATATTGGTAAAGGTAGTAATTACTCCAGTGATGCTGAAGACTGAGGCAGTGTCGGTTGGTTGGAAAGTCGTCGGATCTTCCAAGCTGCGCAAATAGGCGATGCTCACCGGCTGCGGTGGATTGACAACGACGTGAGCGTTGGTGCTGGTGATATCGCTTGGGGTGACAGCGGCGGCACTCGTGACGTGGACGCTATAATCACCGGTTTCGTTCGTGCTGATCTTGCTTACCACCAGCGTCGGGGTTTGCGAACCCGAAACGATACTGGAATCGCCTGCGTTGCCCGTGACCGCATTTCCATCGGTAAGATCACCGCCATTGAATTTCCATTGATAGGTCAACGGTCCCGACCCGGTGACGGTGCACGAAAGGCTGAGTGTTCCGCCAACTGAGCCAAACTTGCTTACGGGCTGTACCGTAAAACCAATGCCGGCATCGGGCAGCACTTTGATGTAGAAGTTGGTGGAACTAAGAGCGCCATTGCCGGCCGCATTGGTCACGGCGCAAAAATAATTTCCGGTATCAGAGGCGCTGGATTGAGCAACGACATAGGTTTGTTTATTGACGCCGACCGCGTTGGTGACCCCGCCGGAAATTTGGTACCATTGGTAGGTCAGCGGGCCGCCACCAAGGCTCGTGGCAAACACTTCCAAAGCCGCATAATTGCCGGGATAATTAGTTACCACGTTAATATTGGTGGCGACTTGCACCACCGTATTGGCAAGGACGTTCGTCACCACATCGGCAAAGCTGTCCCCGATCGCGATATCGCGAATGTCCACGGTGCCGCCGCCGGTTCGTTGGCGAAAGAGGAGCCCGGCGAGACCGTTGGTGACCGCCCCGGGATCACTGGTCGGACCGGCCATGATTGCAGTATCGCTCTCGGATGAAGGATTGATCCAAATCAGTGCGGTGGCGGCTTCGCTGGGATTGCCGTTATCAATGATGTACTTCATGACGACCTGGTAATCTACGTTTCTTATCAAATCAATCGGCGCGAACTTGATCGTGGAGGCAAAATTTGGGTTGGAAACCGGGTCGTTTCCCTGATTCAAAACGCCAAATCGGTAGGTCAGTGGGACTGTATTCGTAAAAGGATAGGCATTGGTGTTGCCGATTTGGAAGATTCGGCCCAGGAAATTAAAACCATTGGTGACATTCAAATCGGGAGCCACATTATTCAGAGTGGCGAAATAAGTGCCGGCGCCTGCGGTAGGAACAAAGTTCGCAGTAGCCACGAAACTGACGTAAATTGAACCGCTGGTAATTGAGTTGGTGTTGACGGGATCGAACAAGCGCATGACGTACTCGGTTTTCGTGCCGTCAATTCTGAGGTGTCGCCCGCTGACGGCGGCCCCCGAAGTGTAATTATTACTTACAATCAAGGCATCGAGTCCGGTGCCAGGAGGATGCGGAAACCAGGCTGTCGTATTGGTCGTGATACAACCTAACGGATAGTTTGTGATCACATCATACCATATTTGGGCTGCTTTAGCAGGAACTGCGGACAATAAGGGGAGAAGGATGAGCGAGAGGAGATGTTTCTTCATAAGGTAATTTGCGTTTTTGAACGCCAGCAGGTCCGAGGGGTCAGCGGAGCGGCAATCGGCAGTTCAATACTAATTGAGTTGATTTATAATGCCGACAAAATATCAGGAGCGTAAAACAAAAATCAAGAGGTATTTTTCGGAAAGTCGGTTACATTTTCGTTACGGTTTCATGGCACACACCCTTCGGTTTTTCTTCAAGAAAAAGCAGTTTCCTCCAAACCGCAAATTGATACGTGTAAGTATCTTTTTGTTGCGCGACTATTTTTCATAGCGGATACTCCTGATGTGAGATTGGCTCAGATTTGCAGTTGTTTGTACCTATCGCTGTCCCTGGCGGTCGCTCCCGGGGCAACCTCGTCGGCGCAAAGCCCAGCCGCTGATCCCGGGCCAACAAGCACGAATAAAGGTTGGCCAATGTTCCGTGGAGGTCCGGCATTGCTGGGGTTTGCAAGCGGCAATTTGGCGGGGAAGTTGAACTTGCTGTGGAGTTTCAAAACTGGAGGGCCAGTACGATCTTCGGCGGCCATCCAGGATGACCGGCTTTTCGTTGGCTCGAATGATGGAAACGTTTATGCCCTAAAGCTGGCGGATGGAAAAAAATTGTGGACTTTTAAGACTGCCGGGCCGGTGGAGTCCTCACCGCTGATACTGGACGGCAAGGTGTTCGTGGGTTCCAATGATGCATTTCTGTATGCGCTGGACGCGACCTCAGGAAAACAAATTTGGAAATATGAGACGGGCGAGAAGATTTTGGGGGCGCCGAACTGGATCAAGGCAGCCCCTCCGGGTTCAGGTATATGGATCCTGGTAGGAAGTTACGATTTTAAGTTGCACTGTGTGGATGCCGCGACCGGCAAGCCGGTGTGGACGTATGAAAGCGGCAATTACATCAATGGTTCCCCCGCCGTGGCGAACGGGCAAACGGTGTTTGGCGGGTGCGATGCGTTACTGCACGTGATTTCACTGGCAGACGGCAAGGAGGTAAAACAAGTCGAGGCCGGGGCTTACATTGCGGGATCGGTGGCGCTGGCGGATGGGCGCGCTTATTTTGGGCAGTTCGAGAATGAGTTTCTGTGCGTGGATTTGAACAAGGGGGAAAAGGCATGGACGTTTCGTGATCGCAATTTTCCGTATTTTGCTTCGCCAGCGTTGGCGAAAGATCGCGTGGTGTTTGGTGGGCGGGACAAGTTGCTGCATTGTGTGAAACGCGAGGACGGCGCGCCTTTGTGGAGCTTTCCCACTCGGGGGAAAGTGGACAGCTCGCCGGTGATTTGCGGAGACAAGGTTGTGGTGGGCTCGGATGATGGGCGAATTTACATGGTGTCCTTAAATGACGGGAAGGAGCTTTGGTCCTACGAGGTTGGGCAACCGGTTGACAGCTCGCCTGCAGTAGCGGATGGGAAGGTTGTAATCGGGGCGAATGATGGGAGTGTGTATTGTTTTGGAGAAAAAAGGCAGGCGAAAGCTAATTGAGATAAATTACATGAACGCAGTTACCATTCCAGCACCGAGCAAAGCGCCGCCGTTGCAGAAGCAAACGACCGTCGGCAACTATTTTGTTTCTAATTACCCCCCGTACTCATTTTGGAAACCGGAGTTCACGGGCGACCTGGTCGCGGCATTGGAACGCGCGCCGAAAGCTGACACGTCTCTGGGCATGTATGTGCATATTCCATTTTGCCGGAAGCGATGTCACTTTTGTTATTTCAAAGTTTATACGGACAAGGATTACTCCGCTATCCGCAGCTATATTGACGCAGTGCTGCAGGAGTTCAGCCTTTACGCAGGCAAGCGGTTTGTGGGAGGACGCAAACCGAAGTTCATTTATTTCGGCGGCGGCACACCCTCCTACCTTTCAGTGGATCAATTGCGGCATCTGACGGATGGCATGAAAGCGCTGCTGCCATGGGACCAGGCCGAAGAAGTAACGTTCGAGTGCGAGCCAGGCACACTGACAGATCATAAGCTCAAAGCAATTCGTGATTTGGGGGTGACGCGGCTCAGCCTCGGAGTGGAAAATTTCGACGACCATATTTTAGAAATCAACGGCCGGGCGCATCACACTAAAGAAATTGCTCGCGCTTATGCGTATGCGCGGGCAGTTGGTTTTCCCCAAATAAATATTGATCTGATCGCAGGCATGGTCGAGGAGACCGAGGCGAACTGGCGGGAATGCGTGCGCAAAGCAGTCGAGATGTCGCCGGACAGCATCACGATTTATGAGATGGAAATCCCGTACAACACGACCATTTACAAACAAATGAAAGCGGAGGGGAAGCTGGTCGCGCCGGTGGCGGATTGGGAGACCAAACGCCGCTGGGTGAATTATGCTTTCAGTGAATTGGAACAGGCCGGCTATACTGTGGCCAGCGCCTATACCGCAGTGAAAAAACCGGAGCGAACCCGGTTTGTTTATCGCGATCAGTTATGGGCGGGGGCGGATTTGCTGTCCTTGGGGGTCGCATCTTTTGGGCACATCGGAGGAACGCATTACCAGAACCACCATGATTTTGAGCCGTACGTGACGCGCGTGCAAGCGGGCGAACTGCCGATTTGGCGGGCGCTGACGCCCACAGACGAGGAACGGCTGATCCGCGAAATGATTTTGCAACTCAAGCTGGGACACGTCAGCCGCGCGTATTTTCGGAAAAAGTTTGGAGCAGAACTCACCGAACGCTTTGCTGAGCCGATACAGCGGCTGAAGGATTGGGGTTTTCTGGAAATCGAGGGAGACCAGATCTTATTAAACCGTGACGGACTTTTGCAGGTGGATCGGCTGTTGCAGGAGTTTTTCCTCCCGCAACATAAAAATGCGAGGTACGTCTGAATTTTAAAACTGCGAAACTAAAGGAGTAAAAGAAATGGAGACGGCTCTTCCCAAATCGAAACAATTCGAACTGGCCGCGGCGCATCCGCTGGATGATTTTTACGCGCGCGCAGGCAAGCCGCTGCCGCCGCTTACTCAAATTGATGCGGAAGCGATGCCCGAGCCTTACAAGAGCCTGTTGGTCCACCGGAACGATATGACACCGACCCTGGAAAAATTTCATGAGGAAAACATCCATTTGCGCGTCTTGGGACGGCGGCACCAGGACAATGAATATTTTCGCGAGGTCGTGTTGCTCCTGGACGGCACAGACCAGCCGGTCGAATTTGGAGCCATCAAGATCAATCTCGATTTGCTACCGCAAAATGTGAGCGAACTCGTGCTGGCGGAAAAGCGTCCGCTCGGACATATCCTCGCTGAAAACAAAGTGCCGCACCGGAGCCAGCCAACCGGGTTTTTACGGCTCGCTTCTGACGCGCTGATTAACGACGTATTGAAATTATCGGGCGCGCAACTCCTTTTTGGCAGGCATAACAGGCTGCTCGACGGGCAAGATCGCCCGTTGGCCGAGATTGTCGAAATTTTGCCGCCCATACGCGCAAAAGACGGTAAATGAGCGATGAAAGAGAATCGAAATTTTGACGCAGTGATCATCGGCGCGGGCCCCGCGGGTTCGGCCGCCGCCACGGTGCTGGCGGAAAAGAGTCATCGTGTGGCGATATTGGAACGCGAAAAATTTCCGCGTTATCATATCGGGGAATCGCTGCTGCCATTCACCTTCCAACCGCTGCAACGTCTGGGGCTGATCGAAAAAATGCGCCAGTCAACGTTTACGAAAAAGTACAGCGTGCAGTTTATTTCCGCGAATGGCAAAGCCTCGCAGCCGTTTTATTTTTTCGACCGATATGATCGTGAAACCGTTGCCCAAACCTGGCAGGTGCTCCGCTCCGAGTTTGACCTGATGGTAATGCAAAACGCGCGCGAAAAGGGAGCGACCGTTTTCGAAGAAATCACGGTCAAGGAATTGCTTCGCGAGGGAGAGCGGGTCACTGGCGTCAGAGCGGAAATCAAAGGCGGCGGCACAGTGGAATTCAAAGCGCCGATAACGCTGGATTGTTCCGGCAAGGAATCTTTTGCGGCCGTGCGGAACAATTGGCGCATGAAAGATCCTCAGCTCAACAAAGTCGCCGTTTGGACTTATTACAAAGGCGCAAAACGCGACCGTGGCATTGATGAGGGCGCTACGACTGTGGCTTTCGTCCCGGACAAAGGCTGGTTTTGGTATATCCCTCAGCACAACGATATGGTCAGCGTCGGAGTAGTGGCTGAGGGCAAGTATCTGACGCGCCAAGGGGTTAAATCTCCCGAGGCCATTTTTAAACGTGAGTTGGAGCAAAATCTTTGGATTAAGGAGTATGTGGAACCCGGACAGCAGGTTGGGCCTTATTATATCACCAGCGAATATTCTTATCACGTGAAGCACTGCGCGACCGAAGGGTTGGTGCTGGTGGGGGACGCGTTTTGTTTTTTGGACCCGGTTTTTTCGAGTGGATTGATGTTTGCCCTCAAGAGCGGCATTCTGGCTGCGGAAACTGTCCACGAGGGCCTCGTCGCCCACGATTTATCCCCTTCAAGATTTGGCGATTATGCCAGGATTTTGCGCGCTGGAATCGAAAATATGCGCAAATTGGTTTACGCCTTCTACCATCCGAAATTTAGTTTTCGAGAATTGACGGACAAATATCCGGAGACCGCCGGTGAGGTGACAGACTGCCTTTCAGGCGATGTGAACAAAGATTTCTCCAAGCTGTGGCAGCGCATCTCTGAATTTGTACCGCTGCCAGACCCGTTGCCAGTAGGGGAGCCGTTGGTATCTGCTTCGACCCAGCCGCAACTGGCTTGAAAGGAAGCTCATTGCGCGTTAAAAGATGGGGGGCGTTTCAGGAAAGTTGCTGGGATGAACATTGTCCAAATCACACCAGGGGCCGGCGCGATGTTTTGCGGGCTCTGTTTCCGCGATAATGCGCTGGTGGGTGAACTGCGCCGGATGGGGCACCAGGTCACGATGGTCCCGCTCTACCTGCCATTCACCCTGGATGAACCCGATGAGAGCGCCGGCACGCCGATTTTTTTTAGTGGCATCAATGTCTATCTGGAGCAGAAGTCGGCATTTTTCCGGCATGCTCCCGGCTGGTTGCATAAAATGCTGGCTTCGCGCGGTCTATTGAAATGGGCCGCGGGCAAAGCCGCGGCTAAGACCCGTGCTGAAGACCTCGGCGCATTGACTCTTTCGATGCTGGGCGGCCAGGAGGGCAATCAGGCGCGGGAGTTGGATGAGCTTATCGCCTGGCTCACGACCCAGCCCAGGCCAGATGTGGTCTGTCTCTCCACCGCGCTCTTGCTTGGAATGGTTCATCGCCTCAAATCGGATTTGGGCGCGCCCGTGGTTTGTGCGCTCCAGGGTGAAGACGTTTTTCTGGATAGCCTGCCGGGAAACTATAGCGCGGCATGTTGGAAAACACTGGCCGAACGCGCTGAGGAAGTGGATGTGTTCATGGCGACCAGTCACTATTTTGGTGACTTAATGCGCGAACGTCTCCGCCTGCCCTCGGACAAAATGCGCGTGGTGTATAATGGCATCAATCTGGCCGGTTATGCAAAAAAGGCTCAACACTCCACACCCACTTTGGGGTTCTTCGCGCGGATGTGCCGGGACAAGGGCCTGGATTTATTGGTGGAAGCGTTCATCATTTTACGGCAGCGCGACCAGGTAAAAAATCTGAAGCTCCGAATTGGAGGCGGGTGTGGGCCGGGGGATGAGCCGTTTGTGAATTCATTGCGCGAGCGTTTGAAGGAAAAAAGTTTGCTTGGTGAAGTGGAGTTCTGTCCAAACCCGGATCGGACCGCGAAACTGGATTTTTTGGGTTCTCTCTCCGTCTTTTCGGTGCCGGCGCGATACGGAGAGGCATTTGGGCTGTATGTGATCGAGGCGATGGCTGCGGGAGTGCCGGTGGTGCTCCCCCGATTGGGAGCGTTTCCGGAGCTGGTAGAGGCGACTAACGGCGGAATAGTGTGCGTTCCGAATGACTCGCAATCTCTCGCCACCGCCCTCGAAGAACTGCTCCTGGATCCTGCACGAGCGCAAGCCATCGGTGAAGCTGGGCGGCGCGCAGTCTCGGAGAAGTTCAGCGCTGAAGCAATGGCCCAAGCAACGCTGAAAGTTTTTCAAGACGCAGCGTCAAAGATGAGCGAATCACCAACCCTGAACCCTCAACTCTCCAGGAAGTAGATGGCATACGAATTCAAGGTAACGCGCCGGGTCGAATTTTTCGAGACGGACATGGTCGGAATTGTTCATTATTCGAATTTTTTTCGCTACATGGAGACAGCGGAACATGCCTTTTTTCGCTCAATCGGGCTTTCAATCGTCAGCCGGCAAGCTGATCCGCCGCTGGGTTGGCCGCGCGTGCACGCAGAATGCGATTACAAATCTCCACTTCAATTCGAGGACGAGATAGAAATCCACATGCTAGTGACAGAGAAGAGATCGAAATCACTTAATTATCAGTTCAGGATAAGCAAGATCAACGTCTCGCCAAAAGTAGAAGTTGCGCGCGGCTCTTTAACTGTGGTTTGCGTAAGCCATCACAATGGGAAAATGACCGCGGCCACAATTCCGAAAGAAATTGCTGAAAAAATTGAAGTGGCGCCGGCAGAGTTGTTGAAAGCTTGAAGGGTTGCACTGGCGGCTGATCAGAGGGTGCAGAAGCGCGGGATTGCTTCCGTGCGTAGAAGGCTTGACTTGAATCGGAGCGGGAGTTAAACCCAAAGAAACATGATCGGGGAAAAGCCGTGTCCGATTTGTCATGCCTCTGCGCTTCGCCAGTGCGAGCATCTTGCGCTCGCGGTTGAAGCCCGAGATTTTGTGCGCCGCTGCATCGAGAGCTGTCAAGGTCGTCACCAGTGGCAGGCCCTTTGTGATCAGCGTCGCGGACAAATCAACCGCACTGGGGAATGGTCGCCGGAACGCGAGGATTTCAAATGGCTGGAAACTGCCTTTTGTAATGAATTCCTGAAGCAACTCAGATGGTTCGGTGGCATGGATCACGAATGGCGCACCGGGCCCAAAAAGGGCCAGGGAGGTTTTTGGGTTTTGTTGTGGTCGAAGGACCCGCAGCGGCTCTGGTGGGAGTTGCGGGATGAAATTGAACGCCAGGCTTCTGCGCCGATGCAAGCACGCTCGGTTCCTTCTGTATCGAGGCCCTTGGCATTGTGAGGATAGTTTCTGGCTTGCCCGATTTTCCACTTTGGAATCAGTTCAAGCGAAGGTATGATTTGTCCAAAGTGAAGGAGCCGTGTCGAAACCAGTTTTAGGTCGTGGACTAGGGAAATTGCTGGAGGCGAAAGGGTCTGCGCCACCGGAAAAGACTGGGGCGGAGCCGACGAAACTTTCGCCGGGAATGGCCACACTTCTGAAAGGACCCAATGGCTCACCAAATGAAAACCGGCTTCCAGCGGCAGACGAACGGCAAAGAGTCGAAAACGGGCGCAGACGACGGCTGCTGCAAACTTCACTGGTTTTAGCCGATGTGTTGTTGTTCGCTTTGGCTGCTCGGCTGGTCTTTAAAAGTGGGGGGCATTTTGGTTTTTTGGAGGCGATGCTCTGTGTGGCTGCCATCGGGTTGGGTGCTTGGCTGAGTTGCCTCGCGCTCTGGCGGGAAAAATCTTGAGTGGGGGCAAAGATCGGGATGGCCTACAAGCATCTTTTATTTTTACAATTCTGCATGTGCTTTATTTGGAAGCGTTATTTTTGGGTTTGTGCTTTTTTCGGGCTTTGTATCGGAGTGAGTTTTGCGGATGACTGGCTGCAATGGCTTGGCCCAAAGCGCGACTCCGTTTGGCGAGAAACAGAAATCGTTGAGAAATTTTCGGCCGATGGCCCGACGATCCTGTGGCGTACAAGCATCGGCGGAGGTTACGCCGGGCCTGCGATCGCCAACGGCCGAGTGTATGTCGCCGACCGGCAGCTTGCCACAAATGCCACGAATCCCTCCGATCCGTTTCAGCGCGGAATGGTTCAAGGCACTGAACGAGTGCTTTGCTTGAAAGAATCCGATGGCAAGCTGCTCTGGAAACACGAATACGATTGCGCGTATTCGATCAGCTATCCGGCCGGGCCGCGCGTGACGCCGTTAATCAGTGGAGGCAAAGCTTATGCGTTGGGCGCGGAGGGGAACCTGTTCTGTTTTGACGCGGAGAATGGGAAAATTATTTGGTCGCGCGATTTCAAAAAAGATTTTCAGGCCAAGACTCCGATGTGGGGTTTCGCCGGACATCCGGTGCTCGAAGGCCATAAATTGATTTGCCTCGTCGGTGGTGAGGGCAGTGTGGCCGTCGCTTTGGACAAGGATACGGGTAAAGAACTCTGGCGAGCACTGAGCGCCAAAGAGCCCGGGTATAGTGGGCCGGTGGTTTGCGAGGCAGGCGGCAAGCGCCAAGCGATCATTTGGACTCCCGAATCAGTCAACTCACTCGATCCGGAAACCGGCTCAGTATATTGGTCCGAGCCATTCGAGTCTCGTTCTGGACTTACGATCGCCACACCAAGACAGCTCGGTAATCTGCTGTTCTTCACGACATTTTACAATGGCTCCATGATGCTGCGGCTCGACCAGTCCAAACCTGCGGCCACTTCGATTTGGCGGACTGAAAAGGCGAGTGAGAAAGAGACCACGCACCTCAATGCAATTATGTCCACGCCATTCCTGGAAGAGGGCCACATTTACGGTGTTTGCAGTTATGGTCAGTTGAGGTGTTTGAGAGCGGATACAGGTGAAAGGGTTTGGGAAACCTTCCAACCCACAACTTCCGGCGATCCCGTTCGTTGGGCCAACGCCTTCATCGTGAAGAACGGCAACCGGTTCTTTCTGTTTAACGAGAAAGGCGACCTGATCATCGCAAAACTGACTCCGCGCGGTTACGAAGAAATCAGTCGCGCGCATTTGTTGGAGCCCACGAATACTGCGGCCGGGCGAAACGTGTTATGGTCACATCCCGCGTTTGCGAACAAGCATATTTACGCGCGCAACGATAAGGAAATCGTCTGTGTGGATCTTGCAAAAAAGTAAGGCAGCTTTTCCCGAACAAAACTTATCTGCGCCAATACTCCAGTAGTGGGCCGTCGTCGCCATACACTGGATCAGCTTTGGGAAGAGGTACCCGCGAAATATTCTGATCAGTCCTTGGCCGCTCGCCATGTTTGCCGTAGCACATGTCCCACTCCTGACCAGCCGGATAGGCACCCACAATGGCAAAATCATGGCTGGCACCGAGATTTTTATGCCCAACTCCTGCTGGAATGAGCACGACATCTCCGGGATGGAGTTTTTGCGTGATTCCTTTTTCGCCGCCGAGTTGCACCCTCGCTGAGCCGCAGAACACCAAGAGAACCTCATGGGCCGTGCTGTGATAATGATGATATGGATAGATGCCATTCCTCCAACTGCCGCCCCAGCGATTAGTGTTTACGAGGCGCTCGATGACTGAGGCGGGGTCGCGCTCTGGCAATTTCAGAGCGCGGTTGTAGATCAGCAGGGGCAATTTGGGATTATTAGGAATTGATCCGTCATCCTTCAGAACATGGACAGTGACATCCGGTGAATGAACCAGTTTGGCCAAATCGGGTCCGGGGAATTCCTTGAGCTTCATAAATCTCATAATGATGCGGAACCGGAAGACTCGCGGCCAATGGAGCATTCACCCCATGGCGTTGGAAAAGCTGAAATAGTTTTCAGTTTTTCCTAGGTCCAAAGCGAGGCTTGCTCATGGGCTTGACACTCTTTGTCTCGCGGCATACTTCATTCCCGTGAGCAACGCGCTTTACAAAACAAATGGAGAGCTTTGCCACCAAGGCAATCATGCGAAATCCAACTATATATCTCATGCAAACCACTCGCCGCAAATTCATCCAATCGAGCCTTGGTTGTGCCCTCGGCATGACCGTGAGCCGCTCGCTTTCTATGGCCGCTGAACAAACACGAATCCCGATCGGGTTCCAGCTTTACACCGTGCGCGGCGAGTTCTCCCGCAATGTGCCGAACACGCTCAAGGCGTTGGGAGAAATGGGCTATAAAGCTGTGGAGTTTTGGGCCTACGCCGGCACACCGAACGTGTATCAAAAATATTCGGCCTCGGAGTTGCGCAAGCTGCTGGATGATTCCGGCCTGAAGTGTTGTGGCATGCACCTGGAATTAAAAGCCTTGGAGGCCGAACATTTGCCGCGCACCATCGAAACCAATCAGACGCTTGGCAGCGAATATCTCAATGTCGCCGCCGCCAAAGACAAGATGGGATCGGAGGACACAATCGCTGAGTTCGCTGGTTTTCTCAATGAAACTGCCGGCAAATGCAAACAGCACAAGATGACAGTTGGCTATCATGCCCATGAATTTGATTTCGCAAAAATAAAGGGTCGTTTCACCTGGGAAATTCTGTTCGAACACCTGCAGCCCGAGGTCAACATGCAGATGGATGTGGGTAATTGCCTTGCCGGGAAGGGCGATCCGATTGCCATGCTAAAAAAATTCCCGGGCCGCACCCGCAGCATCCATATCAAAGAACACGAGGAAAAAACTTTCGACAGCGATTTTTACAAACAGATATTCCATCTTTGTGAAACGACTTCCGGCACCAGGTGGTATATTGTTGAAATGGGTGGCGCTGCTGGGAATGGGTTTGACGTGCCGCGCGAAGCATTAGGCAAGTTGCATCGTCTCGGGAAGTAACGCGCATTTTGGAGAATGAAATTTCATTCGCTTGAATATTTGATTCGCTTGACCTCTCACATCGGCTCCGCTAGGTTGCGTCACTAGAGAAACTTTTTATGGACAACTTTTTAGTGCCGATGGTGGTCGAACAGACCGGGCGAGGCGAACGGGGCTATGATATTTATTCGCGGCTGCTGGTGGACAGGATTGTTTTCCTGGGGACGCCGGTGGATGACATGGTGGCGAATCTCATTATCGCTCAGTTGCTCTTTCTGCAAATGACCGATCCAAAGAAGGACATTCATCTGTACATCAATTCCCCAGGCGGCAGTGTTACAGCGGGCCTGGCGGTGTATGACACTATGCAGTTTATGACATGCGATGTGAACACCTATTGCATTGGGCAGGCGGCGAGCATGGGCGCGGTGCTGTTGTGCGGGGGGACTAAAGGCAAACGCTACGCGCTGCCAAATTCCAACATCATGATCCACCAGGTGCTCGGCGGAGCGGAAGGCGCGGCCAGTGACGTTGAAATCCGGGTACGCTACATGCTTAAGCTCAAGCAACGCTTGAACACAATTATCGCCAAACACACAGGCAAATCCATCGAGCAGGTCGAAAAAGATTGCGACCGGGATAATTTCATGTCCTCCGAAGAAGCCAAAGCCTACGGACTGGTTGACGAGGTGGTCCAATCCCGCAAGGAAATCCCGGGATTGGTCGAGCGGGCGACGAGTTTAGCCGATAAAAAGGAATAAACTCGATGGCGCGACCCACTAACATGACCCTGTGCAGTTTCTGCGGCAAATCGCACGCCGAGGTCAAAAAGCTAATAGCCGGTCCCGGAGTTTATATTTGCGATAATTGCGTGCTGCTATGCAAGCAGGTGCTCGATAAAGAATTGGCCGTCCAGGCCAAAAAGCACAAGGCTCGCGTTAACGTCGCGAAACCGGCGGAGATCAAACGTCAGCTCGATCTATATTGTGTAGGCCAGGACCATGCGAAGAAAACTCTCGCGGTGGCCGTGCACAATCACTACAAGCGCATACTCCACGAGCCACCGGCACATCCCGAAACCGACAGCGAAAACTCAGATCCCCACGCCGGCATTGAAATTGAAAAGAGCAATATCCTGATGATCGGCCCGACAGGTTCCGGCAAGACGCTGCTCGCGCGCACGTTGGCCGAAATCCTCGATGTTCCATTTGCCATTGCCGATGCCACGGCACTGACCGAAGCCGGCTACGTGGGCGAAGATGTCGAAAATATCATTTTGCGACTGTTGCAAAATGCGGATTACGACGTGAAGCGCGCTCAGCGCGGCATCGTTTATATTGATGAGATTGATAAAATCGCGCGCAAGACGGAAAACGTCTCCATCACGCGCGATGTTTCGGGAGAGGGCGTCCAGCAGGCGCTGCTGAAAATTTTGGAAGGCACTGTCTGCAATGTTCCCCCGCAAGGCGGACGCAAGCATCCGCAGCAGGAATATATACGGGTGGACACCTCGGACATTCTGTTCATTTGCGGCGGAGCGTTTGTCGGTTTGGAACGTATTCTCCAGCGTCGCCTGGGTAAACAGGTGATGGGATTTCGTTCCTCCGAAGACCAGGGCAAAACTGTCACTATTGATCGGCAACGGCTTTTGGAATTCGTGGAGCCCGAAGACTTGCTCAGCTTTGGATTTATTCCGGAATTTGTTGGCCGGCTGCCGATGGTGACGGTCCTGGCGGAGTTGACCGAAGATCAGTTAGTCTCGATTTTGAGCGAAACCAAGAACGCGCTGACGAAACAATATGCCAAGCTGCTGGCGATGGAAGGCGTGGAATTGGAATTTTCTGAGGATGCACTGCATGAACTGGCGCTCCAGGCCATCAAAAAGGGCACAGGCGCGCGCGCTTTGCGCAGCCTGCTGGAACGGCTGATGCTCGATCTGATGTACGATGTCCCCAGCAGCGATGATATTTTGCACATCAACATCACGAGGTCGGTAGTAGCGGGCGAGAGCAAGCCGCTCATTCGCCGCAGGCATGGCCGCGCAGCCGCCGCTTGACGCGGGGACATTCTGGGTTTAGGGTTTTTTCTTGGAGCAAAGGGAGTATGAAATCATCATTTCTCATACTGGCGTCAACGTCGCCGCGGCGCGTGGAATTGCTGCGACAATTGGGTTTGGATTTTAAGGTCGTCCCCAGTGACATTCCGGAGATCGAGCACGAGGAGTTAAGCGCGCGCGAGGTGGCGCAAATAAACGCGTACCGAAAGGCGCGTTGCGTGGCTAAAAAATATCCGGATGCATTGGTCTTAGGGGCGGACACGCTCGTTTCACTGGAAGGCAATTTGTTCGGCAAACCCCGCAGCCTGGAAGACGCATATATCATGCTGGAGCACTTGCAGGGACGCACTCACGAGGTCGTCACCGCTATTTGCCTCTTGGAATTGCGCCAGCGGCGGCAAAGGATTTTTTGCGAAAGCACAGCCGTCACCTTTCGCGCATTACACGCCGTGCAGATTCGGCGATATCTCACACAGGTGAATCCGCTCGATAAGGCTGGCGGCTATGCGATTCAGGAGCGCGGCGAAGAGCTTGTTGAGAGGGTTGTGGGTTCGCACACAAATGTCATCGGCTTGCCGCTGGAATGTTTGGCTCGTGAACTGCAAACATGGGCCGGAATCCCTGTGGTCTGGAATCCCGCGATGACCACCACAGCTTTCAAATTCAACTCCGGGTCACAACCGGCTCAGTTCCTGCCATAGGTGCGCGCTCATCAACTGGCCCTTAGCGAAACAATCCAGGTCGAACTTTTCATTTGGCGAATGGGCGTTATCGTCTGGTAACGCCAGCCCCACAAGTAGCGCGTCAGCACCCAGGATTTTCTTGAAGTCGTTCACGATCGGGATAGAGCCGCCTTCCCGCAAGAGGACTGGTTCGCAGCCAAATGCCGCTTTCAATGCCCGCAAGGCAGCTTGCGCTTGAGGACTCGTGGGTGAAACGAGATACGGGTCAGCGCCGTGACCTGACTTGATTTCCAGGCGCACGGTTGGCGGACAAAGCTTTTTCAGATGCTGCTGAAGTAATTTTATGATGCGGGCTGGATTTTGGTTCGGAACGAGGCGCGTCGTGATTTTTGCCCGGGCCCACGCAGGCACAATGGTTTTGCTACCTTCGCCCTGATAACCGCTCGTAAGGCCATTGATTTCCAGCGTTGGGCGGGCGGAGCGCTGCTCGAGCGGAGTGAACCCGCGCTCGCCGAACAGTTTGGGCACCCCCAGGAATTTTTGGTAATCCGGAGCTTTGAACGGCAAACGCGCGAATTGTTTGCGTTCGTAAGCGGAGAGCGGTTGTACATCGTCGTAAAAACCGGGAATGGCAACGCGGCCATTTTTGTCACGAAGCTTGCCCAACAATTGGGAGAGCGCCATCGCCGGATTGTCCACAGTTCCCCCGAAGATACCGGAATGTAAATCGCGCGATGGGCCGTGCAGGGTGATTTCGAAAGCCGCGATGCCGCGCAAGGCATAAGTGAGCGCTGGATATTTTGGCGTGGGCATCCCCGTATCGGAAATGACAATGGCATCGCACTCCAATTCTGCCCGGTGCTTTTTCAAAAATGCCGCCAGGCTGCTGCTGCCGACTTCTTCCTCACCTTCGATGATGAAGGTAATGTCGCAGGGCAGCTCAGTGCCGGTTTTCAGATAAGCTTCGATGGCCTTAAAATGAGCGAGGTTCTGGCCTTTGTTGTCGCTGGCGCCTCGCGCAAAGAGCGAGCGGCCTTCGATGCGAGGCTCGAAAGGCGGAGATTTCCAAAGCTCGAACGGCTCCGGGGGTTGCACATCGTAATGGCCGTAAATCAAAAAGTGCGGACGCTGCGAAGCCGGCGCTTTTGCCGCTGGAGTTTTAGCGATGATGATCGGATTACCTTGCGTGGAGCACAGGCGCGATTCCAGACCGATGCTCTGGCAGTGTTTGAGCACCCAACCCGCGCAGACCTGCAAATCCTGCTTATGCTCCGGTTGAGCGGAGACGCTGGGAAATCGCACGTACTCGCACAACTGCTCGACGAATCGCGATTGATTTTGCCTCAAGTAATCGAAAACAGCCTGCATCACGCAGCTTGTAGCAGCCAGAGCAAGCGTTGAAAGATAAAAATCTTCAAAGCCGGATCAACTTATCCAACTCGGCAGAGGACAGGATGCACTGTCAGATATTGGCGCCACCCAATTCCTTCCGAATTATTTCTTCGGCTTTTTGAACAAATTGTTGAGCAAATCGTTCACTGGGGACTGAGTCTGCGGTGGCTGGTTGGTGGCGGTATTAGTTGCGGTGTTTGTGTTGGCCGGCGCCTGTCCTGGCAAGAGTCCTTGCAAGCCCTTGAGGACTCCGCCGGCTTTGCCCCCAACCAGATCTGGGACTGCAGTTGTGACTCCTTTGGCCGCCATGCCGAGCAATGCCAACTTATTGATATCGTTCTTAGGCTGGCCGACTGTTCCCTTCAGCGTATAAAAATCGGGCAGCTTCGCATAACCCGCATTGGCTCCCTGGGCCGAAATCCCGATCTTCTGCGCAATCGGCTGGCTTAGAGAAATTGAAACAGGAATATTCACGGGGGAGTTGGTCAACACTTCAGCAAGGGTCACAGTTCCCTTTGCATCAGCTCGAAATGCCGAACTTTGCACTGCGGCCTGCTGCAGGTCCATGCGTCCGGAGCCTACGACGCCACGAGCGATAATTGCATCAATAGGTGAACGCTTGAGCTCATCGGCCAAACCTCCTCCGCCAAGACCAGTGACATCCTTAAGCAACGAAGTGACTCCCGCCGTGGGATCACGCAGCAATTCTGGTATCGTGGCCACCACGCTGATGATGGCTTTGATTAGAGGGCTTTTAATGTTGATAACGGATAGGTTAAGATTCGTTGAATTGATATCAAACTGGCCGCTGAGGCTTTTTTGAAGGCTCGCGCCGGTGGTGCCAGTGCCGGTGACTTTTGCCTGAGCACTGAAAGCTCCGTGCATCTGGTCTTTGCGTTCCGGCTCAAACGAATTCAGCAGGGGCGCCAGCGGAACGGCCTGCGCGCTGAACGACGCATCATACTTGTAACCAGGGACGCCCAGATCCACATCGGCTGTTGCAGTAATCGGACCGCCATTGAGCGCGAGCTGGAAAGGATTCAGCAGGACGTGGGCACCATCTATCTTTGTGGCGGTGTGAAGGTTCGTGATTTCGACTTCGCGTAAATAAAAACGGCCAATGCTGACGTCTGCGGTGAAATTGCGGAAGGGGAGTTGCTTGGCCTCAGGTTCCTTCTCAGGCGCGTGGGGAGTTGCGGCCGCAGTCGTGGACCGCGAAGGCTTTGTGCTGGCGGTAGCAGGTTTCTTGTCGGGTGTGGCTGGTTTTTCTTGTTTCGCGAAAAGATCGTAGTAGCTCGTCACATCAAGGGAGTCGGCGGCGAGCTTCAGATTGCCTTGAATGGCATTGGTGTGCGACATGTCCACTTGACCATTGAGCTTCAATTCGTTTTTTGCGCGTTGCGTCGGTGTGAGAGTAATTTGAAACTGCCGAACGTCGGCCACTTGTTTGCGGAGAGAGGTGTCACATTGCATTTTTGCTTCGAGCGGCGTCGCCGGGAACTGGTTTTTGGGATCGCTCACGACGAGATTGCTGACCTGCAAATCTGCCTTTAACGCGGAATCGCCCTCCGGATTGTACTGAGTGGTAGCGGTGGCATTGATCGCCACGGACACCAGCTTCTTTTCGGCTAATAAAGGCTCGAGGAAAGGACGCAATCCATTCTGGTTCAAATCGGAGAGTTTGGCCGTGAATTGAGCGGATTTGTGGCTGAGGTGGTACGTTCCGGCAATATCGAAAACGCCCCCCGGCTTTCCGCCTTCGGACAGCTTGCCTTGCACTCGGCGCAATTCTATTTGCTGCGGGCCCTTGGCAATGTCCAGGTCCATGGTCGTGGCAAAGCTGAGAAAATCATTTTTACCCACTCGGCCTGTGAGATCATTGAGAGCTAACGAGCCGGTGATAGTCTGGTTATCCTGCTGTTGCTTGAGATGCGCTTTTAGCTCTACCGTCCCAGCAGAGACGCTCACATCCGGTTGGGGCAAAATCTGGAGCACCCGCGCGAGCGTGGTTTGCAGCGTCACCTGAAAGTCTGCACTGCTCGCTGCTTTATCATAAATGCCTGAGCCCGAAATCGAGAGCACCGGCTCATTCTGCTGCGCAAGCTGCAACTTATAATCAGCCAATTTAAATAGCTTCAACTCGCTGGCAGTGCCGTTCGCCTGTAACGTCAAGGCCGCGTTTTTAACCTGATTGCTGCCCAAAGCAGTGCTGAGATTCTCCACCTGCCCATTAACATCGAAGGTCAGTTGCTTTCCGCCCTGTTGGGAGAGCAGCTTCATCTTCAAACCAACATTCCCACTCGGGGGATTCTCGCCAAGAAACGGCTTCCAGTCCGCCAGGTTTAACCCGCTGACTGTCAGGTTTAGGGTCGAGTCGCCAACCGTGTTGGCTTCTTTGCCCCAGGCCAGGCTCATTGGGCTGCTCAATTCTGCCCGGAGCAGCGGATTATTTTTTTGTGTTCCAGTGAAGGTCAGCTCGCGCAACAGCGCAGTTTTTGCGGCGCGATAAATGGTCACGTCATATCGCGCGAGGAAGTCGAGTGTTGGCGTCGTTTGATTCGTGCGAGTCACTTGGATTTTATTAGCAGCAAACTGCCCGCTCGCAGTAATCAGGGAGCCGGCCTTGGAGAACTGGATCTGATTTGTGGAATTCAGTGTCGTCGTGCCAAAATCAATCCCGCTGCTGGCCCCCGCCAGATTCAGCACTTGCTTATCAATCGAAAGAATCTGCACGTCCAAACGGCCTTCGGTTTTTTCCATGTCAAACGGACCGCTGGCGCGCACCTCGCCGAGGCGGTTGCCGCCCTTTTGAAACCGCAAAGCGATCTCTTTGATCTCAGTAGGTGTCGCGTCGCAATCCAGGTCAGCGCCGAGTGTCGCAAGCTCCGCGAAGGCGCCCTGGGCTTGCGTGACTTCCAGTCGCGTCTGGCCTTTGACTGAGGCCGGTTTCAAATCGCTAGTCAGCGCGAAGGCAAAATTGCCATTCAACTTTGCTCCTAAAACTCCGTTTGTGCCGCCTGGGGGATTGTTTTCCGCTTTGATGTCGGCGCTGAGCGCCAGTTTTCCACTGTGGCCGTTTTTGAGATCGTCTAGCGTCACATTCACGTGTGAAAGCTCGGTCACATCCCGATTGCCGTTCGTGTAAATTTTTACCTTTCGAATGGTGGCATCCGTGAGGGCCACCTTTCTTATATCAATTTGTGTCGGCTTTGAAGGTTTGGATGGCTTCTTTTCAGGTGGCTTTTGTGGTTTTTCTTTTTGCGATTTTGTCAACGGATCAAGGTTGGTGCTTCCATCGGGGCTTTCCACGAGTGTCACCGTTGGTCCGGACAAAGTGACTTCATCCACATGGATCTTGCCGCGGATGATGTCCATTAAGCTATACCGCAGTCGCACGTCGGGCGCAGTGACCAGCGTTTCCTGACCGTGCGGTTGCACTTTGAGGTTATGCAGGATCACCTCTTTAAACGGGCTGATCGAGAGATCGCTTACCGTCACGTCGGCGTTGATCGATTTGCCCACGCGCGGGAGCAAGACGGTTTTGATAAAGCCAGAGCTGGTGCCCACGAAATAGATGGCTACCAGGAGAACGATCAGAATTAGAAATACCGACGCCAAAAAACGCAGCCAGCGGCGCCGTTTCCTCGGTGGTGTTGAACTAACAGTTTTATCAGCCATAAAAATCCTCGGTTGAAATACATTAACCGGACGGCGAGCACAATGGGGTTAGCCGCGTCGCGCCTCCGCCCCTTGTTTCATAATAGTGTAGAATTGGACGAGAGGATAGCGTTATCATTCAATCTGTTGAAAATCTCCATCGTTATCCCCGCTTTCAATGAAGAGCGGCTTATCGGCGAGACCCTGCGCCTAGTGCAGGCCGCGGCTGGCACTTTGTCAAGGCGTGGCTGGGAAACGGAAGTGATTGTTTGCGACAACAACTCTAATGATTGCACAGCGGAGTTGGCTCGAGCAGCCGGAGCCAAGGTGGTGTTCGAGCCCATCAATCAAATTGCCCGCGCCCGAAACAGCGGCGCCGCGGCGGCTTCAGGAGATTGGCTCGTGTTTGTGGATGCGGACTCGCAACCGAGCGTGGAATTGTTGGAGGAAGTGGCCGAGCAGATAGAGAGTGGCCGTGTTTTGGCAGGCGGCTGTACCGTAAAGCTGGCCGGAGATTATCCCTGGGCCAATCTGGGCGTGAAGCTTTGGAACGGCATCAGCCTGTCACTGCGCTGGCTGGCCGGGTCGTTTATCTTTTGCGAGGCCGACGGGTTTCGGAAAGTTGGTGGATTCAATAATGAATTGTTCGCCGCCGAAGAACTTGATCTGAGCAGACGATTGAAACGGTTGGCGCGAGAGCAAGGCAAACAAATTATCATTCTTCATCAGCATCCATTACTGACTTCCGCGCGCAAAATTCGGCTCTACACCGCCCGGGAACTTGCTCTCTTTATGGCGAGGACCGTCTTAAGCGGAGGCAAGACGCTGAATAGCAGAGAGGCCTGTCATGCGTGGTATGATGGGCGACGATAAAAATTCCAAACTCCAAATTTTTAATAAGGTTTCCAAGCGGGGTTTTTCGATTCCATTGGATTTTACAGTTTGGGGGTTGCAATTTTTCGGAGGTGAGTGCCGCTTTGCAAACGCTTGCAAACCACGCCAGTCACTTGTTTAATGCTGCGGTGCTACAGCAGCAAACCCTGAACCGTCCCGCCAGTTATTCGGGGGTCGGCCTGCACAGCGGTAACCCGGTTACGATGACGTTTCTGCCGGCTCTGGTCGGCGCCGGAATCCGCTTTCGCCGCGTGGACCTGGAAGGCAAACCGGAAATCGAGGCGCGGGTCGAGAACGTGGTTGAAAACAATCGCTCAACTACGCTCGCCAAAGGAAATACTCGCGTTCACACCGTCGAACATGTACTGGCCACCTTCGGCGGCTACGGCATTGACAACGCGATCGTGGAGTTGGATGCCAACGAGCCGCCCATCGCAGACGGTAGCGCGCGCGAATATTGCAAGATGATCCAGACAGCGGGCGTTGTGGCGCAGGATGAACGGCGCGAGCCGTACGTGGTCACAGCGCCAATCGAGTTGGAAATGGGCGAAACGGTGATGACGCTGTTTCCGGATGAAGTGTTTAAGATGTCCTGCACCAGCGCGGATAAACAGGGACGGTTCACGCAATTTTACAATGTCGAGCTTTCCCCCAAGACCTGGGAGCGCGAACTGGCGCACGCGCGGACGTTCTGCTTTTACGAAGAAATAGAATATCTGATCAACAATGGGTTGATTCGCGGCGGCAGTCTGGAAAATGCTGTCGTGATTCGCGATGACGCGGTGCTCACGAACGAGCCGCTGCGATACCAGGAAGAATTTGTGCGGCACAAGATGCTGGATATCATTGGCGACCTTTCCTTGCTAGGCCGGCCAGTGCATGGGCATCTCATTGCAGTCAAGCCCAGCCATGCCGCCAACTGCGAATTAGTCCGCCGCATCGCCGCCCAAATGCGCAAACCTCTGCAGGCGGCGCAAGCTTTTGGTCCACCCCCACGTATGTCGAAGCCCAACCTGCACCCCGAAAAATTATCCGAGGAAATCCGCAACCAGGATGGGGCGATGGACATTCGCCGGATAATGGAGATCTTGCCACATCGCCCGCCTTTTTTGATGGTAGATCGCGTCACCAAAATGGAGGGTGACCAGATCACAGCCATAAAAAATGTGAGCATCAGTGAAGCGTATTTTCAGGGGCATTTCCCAGGCCATCCGATTATGCCTGGCGTGCTGCAACTCGAAGCCATCGCGCAAGTGGCGGGTATTCTGATGCTCAAGCGGGTCGAAAGCGCGGGACAGATCGCGTACTTTATGTCCGCCGAAAACGTTAAGTGGCGCAAACCCGTGCAACCTGGGGATACGCTGGTCGTTGAAGTCGAAATGACTAAGCTGCGCGGCAAAATCGGGAAGGCAAAAGGCGTTTGCAAAGTCCAGGGAGAAATTGTTAGCGAAGCGGACGTGACTTTTATGGTCGGAGAAGCCGGTTAATTGAGTGGTGCAGAATGGGACAAACGAGGAGTAAAGAGGAAGCTCATGATTCATCCAACGGCGGTCATTCATCCGGGGGCGCAAATCGGGGCGGAATGCGAGATCGGTCCCTATTGTGTTGTGGGAGAGCATGTCGTCTTGGGCCGGAGATGCCGGCTTCACTCGCACGTCGTGGTGGATGGGCATACGGTTTTGGGAGCCGACAACGAAATTTTTCCGTTTGCGAGCATCGGACTGAAGACGCAAGACTTAAAGTGGAAAGGCGGGCTGACCCGAACCCAAATAGGCGACAGCAATACTTTTCGCGAATGTGTCACGATCAACAGCGCAACCGGTGATGGGCAAATCACCTCGATCGGCTCGAACAATCATATCCTCGCGTACTGCCACATCGCGCATAACGTCACATTGGGCAATCAGATTGTGATGTCGAACGTTGCCACCCTGGCCGGCCATGTGATCGTGGAGGATCAGGCAGTAGTCGGCGGGTTGGCAGCGGTGCACCAATTCTGCCGCCTTGGCAAGATGTCCATTGTGGGCGGTTGCTCCAAAGTCGTCCAGGATGTCCCGCCGTTCATGCTCGCGGATGGGAACCCCGCCGAAACCCGCACGGTTAACAAGATTGGCATGGATCGAAACGGTGTTTCTGAAGAAGCTCAAACCGCCTTGCGCATGGCTTACAAAATTCTCTTTCGCGAGGGCCTCACGATTCCGAACGCACTCGCGAGGATTGACCAGGAATTGCCGTCGGTCCCCGAGATTCAGCATCTGGTGCGGTTTGTTCGCACCAGCGAACGAGGGATTAGTAAGTAGCGTGGGTTCAGTCGTATGAAGGTGAGGTGAAAACAACCAGCCATTTGTTTCGAGTGTGCCTGTAATTGCTTGACCCCTGATTGTTTACCTGAGCTTTCTCCGCCCTTACGGTAACTGGCTTTCGTAGATGTCGTAGAGCACGCGATTAGTGCCCCGTTCTGCTCTCACCCAAGCCCATTTTCCTACTTAAGGACTTCATTTGTGTAACAAATTGCTCTGCCAACCTGACCCGTGCCGTTGCATTGGAAGATCAATGGCGCGGGGACGCCATTTGAATAGCAGGACTATGTCTTAATCCTTTAGGAGCCGAGAAGAATGACGGAGGGTCAGAAAAAGAATTCAGCGTCCCTTGCTAAGGGAGTCGAGTTTTAAGGGCTCGCAAGGCTCCGGCCAGAGAATCAGAGCCATTGCAGCAGGCGCCGAAGTTCAGCACTTGCCCCTTCGGTTGCCGCCAGGCATTCACGCTGCCTTCTCCTCGCGCCTCACTGAATCGGCACTTCAAGTTCTTTCTTGGTATTTAGCGTCAAGACATTGGTTTGCCTGGCGAGATTAGTCAATGTGAGCGACAAGACAGTCGCATCCGATACAAACAGATTGGCGGTGACCTTAGCTCCCAGAGGCGTGATAAGAAAGGCATCACCCATTTTGACTAAAGTTTGCCTGGGACCGCTCGCGGTTTGATAAAACCCCTGATAGGTCAGCTCGATTTTGCGTGTAGTGGGCGCTGGCGGGGGCGCTGGCGCGGTGGGAATAAAATGACGGGTAAAGAACGGATCCAAAGTGTTCGTATCCAGCACGGATTTGGGCCAAACACCCGGGGCAAATAGAGGCGCAATCTTGGTGACGGGCGGCAAGCGTGATGGCGGGGTGGAAAAGGTATCGGCCTCGCGGAAATCGGGGGCCTTGCCACCGAGGTTTGAAGCTGTCAAGTAAATCAGAAGCCATAAACCCACATGAAGACTGAGCATCAGCCAGCGGTTTCTCAATACGTGAATAAAGGCCTGGTTCATGGGTTCTCGCGCAGGACGAAGCCGATTGCGCGCAGCGAGATGCGGACTTCGTCCGTTTTTTCCGGGGATTGTTTTTTGATTTGGAGCCGGTCAAAAAACAGCACGGGTTTATCAGGGGGCGCTTCGGGTAAACCGGCCGCGCGGATTTCATCCGCGCGCAAGGGCAGGCTTTGGAGCAGCTTGGCAATGCTGCCCATGGAGCCAGTGATCTCGACCCGCACCGGGATCCGGGCTAACACACCGCCCTCCTCCGCTCCCGGCGCATTCGTCAGCGCGATCGGGACGTCCAGTGAATGAATGGCGGTAACTTTGCACTGGAGCGCAGTCCGCAGGAGTTCGTTCGCAAAGGCCAGAGCTGCCCAAAGCAACTCAGGTTGGTTCATTTCCGTAGTGACTAGTGGAAAACCGAACAGGATATTGGAATCGAACGAAGCCTGTTGTTGCTTGGCCAGCCGCGCAAGAGCGTCGTACTGGTTCCTCCGAGCCGTTTCATAGTCCACATTTTCGAATGGAGAATTGATTTTGGCGCGCAGCGCCGCCCCCAATTCGAGCCGGCTCGCCACGCTCTTTTTCCCCTCCTGCAGCAGGCGCAGCGCCTGGCTGGTCTCAGCGAGCTGATTGGTCACGTGCAGAAAATCAATCGCGAGGCTGTTGCTCTGGTCCAGTGATGCAGCCAAATTCGTCCAGGCTGCGCGCAACGGCCTGTCGAGGGCCGCCGCGCGGCGCCCTAAGGGCACGAACACAAATGCGTAGTACGCAGCCAAACCCAGCCCGGCCAGCGGGAGAAGGCTGCGGCGTCGGAGTTCGTGGAATGAGGACATTTCAGCTTACAAACCAACGATGACGGGCACGTTTATGAAAGCGGAGTCATTCATTGCGCTTTGAGAGAGAACTTGTGCCATAGGTTTCTGAGTTCTCCAAAGCCGATGAACGCGGGTTTTTCCAGCACATTGGGATCCTAAGCTTAGAATTCCACGTGGACAAGTTGTCGCG
>JADMIO011204637.1_pt1 | contig 53481 bp, 50 predicted proteins | sample 8958161 | NCBI WGS metagenome assembly JADMIO01 (sample SAMN16585339, study PRJNA669376) | soil metagenome | isolation source: Crop rotation soil | place: USA: Cullars Rotation, Alabama | collected 2011 | reverse complement strand
CGCGACAACTTGTCCACGTGGAATTCTAAGCTTAGGATCCCAATGTGCTGGAAAGGGCGAGGGCGCCGGCGGTCCGAGCACGAGCCGCCCCGGCACAGGCGGCCGCGTCGAGCGCACGCGCACCAGCACCTCGCGCCCATCGGCCGGCGCCTCACCCTCACCGATCCAATTCACATCCTTCAGCGCAATGCGGCTCACACCCAATGCCTCGCGCGGACCAACGATCACGCGCTTGCCCGCCGCATCGAGCTTCACCACGAACAACGGCTCACCGGTCGAGACGCCAAGCCCGCGCCGTTGCCCGACGGTGAAGTTGATCACCCCGTTGTGCTCACCCATCACCCGGCCGTCGACGTGCACGATCTCGCCCGGCTCGATCGCGCCGGGCCGAAGCTTCTCGACGACACTTTGATACTTGCCGCTCGGCACGAAGCAGATGTCCTGGCTGTCCGGCTTTTCCGCCACGCGCAGACCAAGCTCCGCCGCCAGTTCGCGCACGCGGCTCTTCGGCATGCCGCCCAGCGGAAAGCGCAGGAAGTCCAACTGCGCGCGCGTGGTCGCGAACAGGAAGTAGGTTTGATCGCGGCTCGCATCGGCAGCGCGGTGCAACTCAGGCCCAGCCTCGCCCGCAAGGCGTTGCACATAGTGCCCAGTGGCCAGGCAATCAGCGCCCAGATCCTCGGCGACGCGCTTCAGATCCTTGAACTTCACCGATTGATTGCACCGCACGCACGGGATCGGCGTCGCGCCCGCGAGATAGGTGTCGGCGAAATCTTCCATCACCGCCTCGCGGAAACGGCTCTCGTAATCCAGCACGTAATGCGGAAAGCCGACGCTATCGGCGACGCGGCGCGCGTCGTGAATATCCTGCCCCGCGCAGCAGGCGCCCGGCTTGTTCACCGCCGCGCCATGATCATAAAGCTGCAGCGTGACGCCGACGACGTCATAGCCCTCGCGCTTCAGCATCGCCGCGACGACTGAGGAATCCACCCCGCCCGACATGGCGGCGACCACGCGCGTCTCGCGCGGTGGCTTGGCAAAACCGAGAGAATTGAGCGTGCGCGCGCCGGATTGTTCTCCGGGCCGCGCGGCCGTGGTCGTTGTCATCTTCTCACCCCTCCCGGATTCAAGGTCCGGGACGAATAGAGCCGCCCGGCGGGCGGCGAAGGCTCACAGATAGTCCAGCAAGCTCAGCTGCGAAAGGTCCGAAAACACTTTCGCCGAGGCCTGGTACTGCACCAGCAGCGAATTGATCTGCACCGAGATCTCGGCGATGTCGGCGTCGGCCTGTTCGCCGATCTCCTTCAGCAGCAGATTGGAGCGGTCCTGCAGGCGGATGCGTTCAGCGCTGAAGCGGGTTTGCAATTGGCCGGTGCGGCCCTCAGCGCTGGTGAAGTCGTTGGCTTCTCGTTCGAGCTGTTCGGCGATAACAGTGAGCGTATCGACTTGCGACGTGCTCATCGGCGCGCCGATTTCGCCACCACTGCCGTCGAGCAACGATTTCAAGCTCTTGATCGTATCGAACAGCGGCTGGGCCATGTCCGAGGCCTTGTCCGCAAGCTTGATCGGCACGCCGGAGCCGAGGTCGATGGTCTGATAGCGGGTGGATTCGTCGAAGATGTCGGCCGGCCCCGTCGCCGCCATCAATTGGTCGAGCGAGTTGATCTTCACCGGCGCGCCGGACTGGCGCTCGCCCGCGAACAGCGGCTGGCCGTTCCAGGTTTCGTTGAGCGCCGAGATGATCGAGGCGAATGACATCGGCAGATCGACGCTGATGCCGCGCCCGTCATTGGCGCTGATGGCGTCGCGAATGGTCTGCGCGAGCAAGCCGGCAGCGTTGGAGACTTGCGACTGCGCCGAGGCTTGAACGCCGAAGCGCGCCTCAAGCTGCGTGATGACCGAGATGTGCGCGTCCGCCGTCGATTTCAGCGACTGCGCGTTCAGGAGCTGGCCCGCGGCGCCGCCGAAGCCTTGCAGGTCCTTCGCCTTGGCGCCGGACGCCACTTGCGCCTGCAGATCGGACAGATCGCGCGTCATGCGGCGAATGTCCAATTGCGCCTGGGTCGAGAAGCGTAGTGTCAGCGCGCCGGCCACGGCGGTCTCCTAATTAGCGTACGCCGATACTCATGAGAATATCGAGCATGTCGGTTGCGGCCTGGATGACGCGCGCCGCCGCCGCATAGGCGTTCTGGTACGTCGTCATCTTTAAGAGTTCGTCGTCGATGCTGACGCCTTCGAGCTGGGCGCGGCGATCATCGGCGGCGGTCGCCACGGCGGCGGCGCCGTCGGAACTGCGCTTGGCGTCGTTGGCGAGGCGCCCCGCTTCGCCACCCAACCGCGCGGCGTAAATGCCGAGGCTGGTGGTCTGCGCCGACATGACCCCGGCGGCCGCGAACGGGCGCGCGGAGTCGCGGGCGCTGACGAGCGCGTAGGCGCCGCGATTGTCGCCCTCCTCGATCACGCGCTGACCAATGGCGACGCTGATGTCGGGCCGGCCAACCGCGAGCCGCGTCGGGTCGCTGGCGACGAGCGTGTTGACGTCGATGTCGAGCGCACGGCCCGCTTGCGCCGAAGGCGAGAGCCCGTTCATCGACGTGAACGAGACACCGGTCGTGCCGCGCGCGGTGGAATCGCCGACGAGTTCGACTTTGAACGTCGGGCCAGCGGCGAAGGACACTTGGCCCGTCGTCGGGTCCATCGTGAACTGACCGTACTCACCAACGCCGGTCGCCGGCGTGTTGAGTTCGTCGATGAGGTCCTGCCAGCTCGAACCCGGCGCTGCGAGACCGCCGCTAATGGTGATCGTGCGCGTCGCGATCTGGCGGCCGGCGGAATCCTTGATGGCGTAAGTGAGCTGACCACCGGCGGCGAAGCCGTGCGCATCGCTCGCTTGCAGGCCGCTCTCGAAGAAGAGCGGGTTCGAGCTGGAGACGAGATCGTTCAGGCCGAAGAAGTGCGAGAAACCGCGCCCGGCGCGATCGCTGGGATCGGCGGCGTCCTGTTGAATGACGAGCCCGCCGCTGGAGCCTTCATTGAGCGTCAGCACGCCGCCGCTGAAGGTCGCCGTGCCCGCGGGCGTGCCGGCGGCGAGCGCTGTGTTGAGCGCGGTGGTGAAGGCCGCAACCGTACCCCCGGCGAAGCTGTAGGTGGCGGCCGGGGCTTCGCCGGTAATGGTCTGCGCGTCGAAATCGATGGTGAGGCGATTGCGCAGCACGCCAGTGGCGTCGGTGACGCCGATGGTCGCGCCACCGGTGAAGCCGAGGGCGTCGGTGCCGAGCAGCCCCGTTTGCCGGCCGACCATTTTCGACACGGCGGGCGAAGACGCGTTCTCGTTGTGCACTTCGTTCAGCGCATCCGCGAGCGCTGCCGAAAAGCCGCCGAGCGCATCGGCGAGGCCGCCGAGATCGTCGTCCCGCACTTGCAGGAGGCCAGCGATTTGGCCGCCGGAGAGCGATTGCTCGAGATTGGTCTGCACGCCGCCGGAATTGATGGTGATGACGCTATGGGTCGCGAACGCCGCCGTATTGGGCGTGTACGAGAGCGTCGCGGGGCCCACGCCGACCAGGAGCGCGCCGCCACTGGTGCGCACGTGCACGCCGCCTTCGTCGAGCGGCGTCACCTGCACATCCATGATCGACGACAATTGATCGATCAGCGCCGACTGCGCATTTTCGGCGGCACTGGTGTCGGCGCCGGTGCGCTTGGTCAGACGAATCTCATCGTTCATCTGCGCGATCTGATTGACGAGGCTCTGCGCCTCGCTCACCGCGTCGCCGATGCGTTGATCCGCCTCCGCGATCAGACCCTGCAAGTCGCGGCCGATCTGATGCACTTGGCCGAACATGGCCTGCAGCGTGCTCACCGCTTCGTCGCGCCGCAGAGTCGAGGACGGATCGGCGCTGATCTCGGTCAGTGCCGACCAGAACTGATCGAGCGTCGCGAAAACCGACGAGTCACTGTTCGGGTCACCAAACGTCGATTGCGCACGCGCCAAAATATCGTAGCGCGCAGCTGAAGCGCCCGCCGCGCCTTGCGCGAGATACGACGCCGTCGCCAGAAAGCGGTCAGCGGCGCGCTTGATCGAGGCGACTTCAACGCCGCCGCTCGCGCCGTATTGCGTGCGCGGCGCGAGGTTCACCTCGGTGCGGACGTAGCCGGGCGTGTTGGCGTTGGCGATGTTCTGCGAGGTGGTGGCGAGCCCTTGCTGGCTCGCGCGCATGGCCGAGAGGCCGGTGAGGAGGACGGAGTTGATGCTCATTGCGCGTGACCCGGCAGAATCTGCGCGGGGCTAGGCAAAAAGAGCCCAGCGCGCGCGACCGCGGACGGCGCCGCAAACAAGCGTCTATGCGTCTGAAAACGCACACGTTTCTCCGTTATTCGCGACCGTGGCAGGAGGCCTGCGGACGCATGTCTCGCACCTCCCTTCGCAAGCCCCGCGCCATGGTGAACGGCTGGGCAGGTTTTGCCGGGCGAGGCGGCGATTTTTGCCGGAGCGGCGAGCCGCTGACCGGACAATACCACTGATTTTCCTAGCTTTTTCTTGGTTACCGCCGTGGCCCGGCCCTTGCTGAGGGTCCTCCACCGGTGCGTGGACAAGCGCGCGCCGGACCTGGGGGACGTATGGGCTTCGCTGCCGACGCCATTACCGATGTCTTCACGCCGCCGCCGCGTACGGAGCGTGCGTCCGCGCCTGAGCGCGACGATGGCCCCTCCTTCGCCGATCACCTCGACGCGCAAGACGAAGCGGCGCCTGCCGACAAACCGCGCGCGGAAAAGCCGGCCGAGCGCGAACCCACGCAGCACGCCGACGACGAACAGGATGCGAAGGACGACGCTGCAGACGCGGCCGCGCAGACGCCGCCGCAGCCGCAACAGGAAACGCCGCAAGCGCCGCCGATGATGGCGCAGCTGGTGGCGCAGCTCGAAGGCGCGCCAGCTGAACAAAAGTCCGCGCCAGTGAAAGCCACGCAGACACCGGATGTCGCTGCGCCGCCGCCGCAGCAGAACAACGCGCCCACACCGCCGCCGGTGGCTGCGCAAACCGGCGTCGCCGCGCAACAAGCGGCGCAGCAAGGCCAGCAGGCGCAGCAACAGCAAGCCGCCAGTGAGCAAACGGCTGAAGCCGCGCCGGTCATCGCACCGACGACAGCGGCGCAGCCTGCACATAAAGACAAAACCGCATCGAAGCCCGCCGCTCAGCCGACGCAGCAAGCGAACGCAACAGACGCCGCCGCGCAAACAACGTCGCAACAGCAAGCGCCGGCCGAGGCCGCCGTGATCGCTCCGCAGACCGCGCCACCGCCGGAAACACAAGCGACGCAGCAGCGCGCGACGCAAGACATCGCCATCGACACCAACGCGCCACGCACGCCGAAAGCGCAAACGCCGCAAGCGGACGCACGTGCGCCGGAAGCGCCGCCACCCGCAGCCGCGCCCAAATCCGCGACGCCGCTGCAGCAAGCGCTCGCCGCGCTGCGCGACGGTACAAACGCGGCCAACGCGAGCGAAAAGAGCACCGAAGTCAAAGCCGCCGCCCCTGCTCCAGCGCCTGCGCCCGGCGCCGCGCCTATCGCGCAAGCCGCAACGCAAGCCGCCACCGCAACCGCCGAACACGCTGCCGCTCAACGCGCCGCCGGCGCCGGCCGCCAAGTCGGCAACGAAATCGTCAAGCGCTTCAACGGCGAGAGCACGCGCTTCGAGATGCGTCTCGATCCGGCCGAACTCGGCCGCGTCGACGTGCGCATGGAAGTGTCGCGCGACAACAAGGTCACCGCAATCATCACCGCGGACTCGCCGCAAGCGCTGCAAGACCTCATGCGCCACGCGCGCGATCTTGAGTCGTCGTTGCAATCGGCCGGACTCGATCTCGCCGAGAACGGCTTGTCCTTCGATCTCAATCAGTCGGGCCAAGGCTTCGCCGAACGCGGCGACAGCAGCGGCTCGTCGAGCGCACGCCAGGGGGCTGCGCCTGCTGAAGAGCCCGTGCCAGCGCCTATCGCGCGGCCACGGCTCGAAAGCTGGCGCGGCGTCCGCGTCGACGTGACGGCGTGAGGAGCTAGGCCATGACCATCGGCGGCGTCACCGATCCAACAGCGACACAGGGCGAAGCAGCGCAGTCGCGCAATCGCCTCTCGGACAATTACGATACGTTCCTGGTGCTGCTGACCGCGCAGCTGCAGAACCAGGATCCGCTCGCGCCAATGGACTCGACGCAGTTCACGCAACAACTGGTGCAGTTTAGCCAAGTCGAACAGCAGATCCGCACCAACGAGCAGCTCGAAGGCCTCGCCGGCCAGTATCAAGCGGCGTCAGCCGGTGCTGCCCTCTCCTATCTCGGCAAGGACGCCATCATCGAGGCGAACGAAACCTATCTCGCCGGCGGCCAAGCCAACTGGGCTTACGATCTCGACGGCACGGCAAGCTCGCTGACGGTGCAAGTCAAGGATCGCCAGGGCCGCGTCGTCTATGAATCGACGGTGCAGCCGAAGACCGAAGGCGAGCACCTCTTCACGTGGGACGGCAAGAAGGACGACGGCACCACCGCGCCGGACGGCGTCTACACACTTTCAATCGAAGCGACCAACGCGGCGGGCGACGACATCGCCCACACCACGACGGTTCGCGAACGCATTATGGGCGTCGATTTCTCTGGGACGACGCCCGTTGTCATCACCCCGTCAGGCCAGCGCGGACTCGATACGATCCGCTCCGTGCTCGACGGCACGGGATGACGAAGACACGCGCTGGCTGAACGCCGGCGCGCATCGCGCAGAAGCGCTCCATCGGTAGATCAATCACCGCCGCAGGCGTGGGGACGCACGCGGCCATGGAGCTGGGACAATGTCAATTTACACCGCGCTGCGCGCGGGCGTGTCTGGCCTCACGGCCAACTCTTCCGCGCTCGCCGTTATTTCCGACAACATCGCCAACGTGAACACGGTTGGCTACAAGCGCTCTGGCGTGGATTTCTCCGCGCTCGTCAACGCGCAGAACTCGGCGACCACCTATAACGCCGGCGGCGTGCTGCCGCTGACGCGTCAGCAAATCTCGCTGCAAGGTTCGCTCGAACAATCGCGCTCCACGACCGACCTCGCCATCTCCGGCGAAGGCTTCTTCATCGTCTCGACCAACAACCAGCAGCTCTCGAACGGCGGCTCGGTGCTCTTCACGCGCGCCGGCTCGTTCACGATCGATGCGCAAGGCTACATGGTCAACGCGCAAGGCCTCTTCCTGCAGGGCTGGCCGGTGAACAGCGACGGCAGCGTCGTCTCCTCGCCCACGTCTCTCTCCGCGATCGAGCCAGTCAACATTTCCGGCGTCGGCGGCCTCGCTGAGCCCACGCAGAATATCGGCATCAACGCCAACCTGACCTCGGGCCAGACGTCCTACGCCGGCGCGCAAGGCGTCTACGATCCGGGCGACATGGCGACCGGCACGATCACGCCGCACTTCGAAAGCTCGCTCGAAGTCTACGACAGCTTGGGCGAACCGCGTTCGCTCGCCTTCGGCTTTTTGAAGACCGGCCCCAACACCTGGCAGGTCGAAGCCTATGCGCGTCCGAACACCAACATCACCGGCGGCGGCGCCAATGGCGGCTTGCTTGCGTCGGGCACCCTCACCTTCAACACCGACGGCACCGTCGCCAGCGTGACCGGCACGATCGGCAGCGCCTTCACCATCCCATGGGCGACCTCCACCGGCGCGGCGGCGCAGCCCGTCACGCTCGACCTCGCCACCGGCATGACCCAGTTCGCCAACTCCTACGGCGTCACCTCGGTGACGGCGGACGGCGTGCCGCCGGGCGATCTCGTCGGCCTCGTGCTCGAAGGCGACGGCATGCTGACGGCGCAATTCTCAAACGGCCGCGCCCGCGCGCTCTACCAGATCCCGCTCGCAACGTTCCTGAACCCGAACGGTCTAAAAGCCGACCAAGGCGGCGCCTTCCGCACCACGCTCGAGTCCGGCCTCTACAATATCAACGCGTCCAACGCCGGCGGTGCAGGCCGCATCGTTTCGGGTGCGCTGGAAGCGTCTAACGTCGACCTCGCGGCGGAGTTCACCAACCTCATCACCACGCAGCGCGCCTACTCCGCATCGTCGCGCATCATCACAACGGCGGACGAAATGCTGGAAGAGCTGCTGCGTATCAAGCGCTAGGAATAATGATCGCGGAAAGAAATGAGTAAGGGTCGCGTGTTCTAATTCGGAACATTCGCGTGCTGTGATTCTCTCGCGCCCTTAGTCATTTCTTTAGCGGTATGTCGTATCGTCCATCCTCAAGAACACGAGGAGAAGGCGCTATGCAGAAGCAACGCCGCTATGATGGGGTGGTGATGGGTCCCGACGGGAATCCCCTCACGTTGGACGATCTGCCGCCGGCGGGCACGACCCGCTGGGTCATCCGGCGCAAGGCTGAAGTCGTCGCCGCCGTTCGCGGTGGTCTGCTCACGCTGGAAGATGCGTGCGCGCGCTACGGCCTGTCGGAAGAAGAATTCGATACCTGGCGTAAGTCGATCGAGAAGCACGGCCTCCCCGGCCTGCGCACGACCCGCATCCAGCACTATCGGTTGGCCGACGTCTGATCCCGAACCGCCGCTTAGGCGGCGGTTCTGAAGCGGAACAATCAAAGCCCTCGCGGCAACGCGGGGGCTTTCGCCGTCACAACATCCAAAAGCAAATGACTCCGTCATCCTGGGCACGCGGAGCGTGACCGGGACCCAGGGGCGACAAGCACCGCACTCTGCGATCCCCTGGATCCCGGCCGTGCTCCGCACGTCCAGGATGACGGAGGGTGAAACGATGCGGACAATCACCGCTCCCCTCCACGCGCCTTAACCTTCCTTTAGCCCGAACCAGGAAATTTCTGCCGACCGGCGAGATTTGCCCAGCGGTTGGGCGACCCACTCGCGCGGCCAGAGGCTGGGCGTGAACGGCATATTCGACTCATTGCTGAAGGCAGGCCCGACGCGACTCTTCGCGGCGCTCGGCATCGCCGCGGTTGTCGCCGCCCTCCTCTTCACGCTCGTCTTCCGCATGGGCGGCGAAGAGAAGTCGCTGCTGTTCGCCGACGTCGATATGCGCGAAGCCGGCCAGATCACCCAGCGCTTGGAAGCGGCCGACATCCCCTACGAATTGCGCGGCGACGGCAGCTCCATCTTCGTCGCCCGCTCGCGCGTGCTCGAAGCGCGCATGATGCTCTCGGCCGACGGCCTGCCGTCGCGTGGCTCCATTGGCTACGAGATTTTCGACCAGCCGGATGCGCTCGGCCAAACCCAGTTCCAGCAGAACATCAACCGCCTGCGCGCGCTCGAAGGCGAGCTTGCGCGCACCATCGCCTCGCTCGACGGCATCTCCGCCGCGCGCGTCCACCTGGTGCTGCCAGAGCGCCAGCTCTTCCAGCGCGAGACCGAGACCCCGACCGCCTCCATCGTGCTCCGCCTCCGTCGCGACGCGCTGACGCCCGAGCAAGTGCGCGCAATCCGCAACCTCGTCGCGTCGGCGACGCCCGGTCTCACCACCAACCGCGTCACCATTCTCGACGAAACCGGCCGCCTGCTCGCGGCGGCGACGGATGAAGAAGGCGCGGTCGCCGAAGGCATCGACTCGCGCCAGGCGGCGACCGAAGAGCGCATCCGCCAAACCGTGACCGATATCGTCGAGGGCGTTGTCGGCTCCGGCCATGCGCGCGTGCAGGTGAACGCGGAGATGGATTTCAGCCGCGTCAGCGAAACCTCCGAGCGCTACGACCCGGAAGGTCGCGTTGTGCGCTCGACGCAAACCAGCGAAGGTGAATCGCAAAGCGCCGCGCGCGCCCAAGGCGCCAGCGCCGGCGTCAACGTGCCGGACGCAACCGCCGGCGCAGGCGGAAGCCAAGGCTCGCAGGATAGCGACAGCACCAACTCGGAAACCGTCAACTACGAAATCTCGAAGACCACGCGCACTGAACTCACCGAAGGCGGCCGCATCCGCCGGCTCTCCGTCGCGGTGGCCGTCGACGGCACGACGGCCGCGGGTCAAGGCGGCCAGGCCGGTCAATACTCACCGCGCTCGGAAGAAGAGATGCAGCGCCTGACGGCGCTCGTGCGTTCTGCGGTCGGCTTCAACGAAACCCGTGGCGACCACGTCGAAGTCGTCAACGTGCAATTCGCCGCTGGCGCGACGCCGGAGCCGCTGCCGGCGCCCGGCATGTTCGACTTCCTCGGCAATCTCGACGTGATGCGCATCATCGAGATCGTCGCTTCGCTCATCGCCGCACTCGCCTTCGTGTTCTTCGTACTGCGGCCGCTGATCGGTGGGCTCATTCGCGGCGGCAACGCCGCCGCAGCGGGACCCGGCGGCACGCCAGCGCTCGCCGGCCCAGGCGGAGGCGGTGTTGCGGCGCTGCCGCCGCCATCCGGCGGCGCAGCGTCGCTGCTGCCGCCAATGGACGATCCGTCCATCGACATCGCTCAAATCCAGGGGCGCGTGCGCGCCTCGTCCGTCAAGAAAGTCGCCGAAGTCGTCGAACAGCACCCGGATGAATCCGTTCAGATCATCCGCGGCTGGATCAACAACGCCCTCTAGATCATGAACGCACTCGCCAAACCCTCTCCCGCCGATGGGCCTGCCGCACCGGCGCAGCGCGTGGATCTCACGCGCTACTCGGGCATCGAGAAAGCGGCGATCGTGCTCATGTGCCTCGGCGAAGAAGGCAAGAAGCTCTGGGAGCTGCTCGACGAAGAGGAAGTGAAGGAAGTTTCGCAAGCCATGTCGGGGCTTGGGCTGGTGCCCGCCGCGACGGTCGAAGCGCTTGTCGTCGAGTTCGTGCAGAAGCTCTCCGGCGCCGGCTCGATCATGGGTTCGGTCGAGCAGACGCAGCGCATGCTCTCCGGCTTCCTGCCCAAGGACAAAGTCGACGCCCTGATGGAAGAAATTCGCGGCCCCGCCGGCCGCAACATCTGGGACAAGCTCGCCAACGTGAACGAAGCGGTGCTCGCCAGCTACCTGCGCAACGAGTACCCGCAAACCGTCGCGGTGGTGCTGGCCAAGGTCCGCCCCGACCACGCCGCGAAGGTGCTGGCGGAGCTGCCGGAGGATTTCGCCGCCGAATGCGTGCTGCGCATGCTGGCGATGGAGCCGGTGCAGCGCGAAATCCTCGAGAAGATCGAGATGACGTTGCGCACGGAGTTCATGTCGAACCTGGCGCGCACCTCCAAGCGCGACAGCCACGAGATGATGGCCGAAATCTTCAACAATTTCGACCGCCAGACCGAGGCGCGCTTCCTCGTCTCGATGGAAGAAAAGAGCCGCGACAGCGCCGACCGCATCCGCGCGCTGATGTTCGTCTTCGAAGACCTGGGAAAACTCGATTCCGGCGGCGTGCAGACCCTGCTCCGCTCGGTCGACAAGAGCGATCTGGCGCTCGCGCTCAAGGGCGCATCGGACTCGCTGCGCTCGCTCTTCCTGTCCAACATGTCCGAACGCGGCGGCAAAATCCTGAAAGACGACATGGCGGCCATGGGCCCCGTGCGTCTGAAGGACGTCGACGCCGCGCAGACGCGCATGGTGTCGCTCGCCAAAGATCTCGCGGCCCGCGGCGAAATCGTGCTCTCCGACGGCAAGGCGGAGGATGAGCTGATCTACTGATGACGACGATCCGCAAATTCGCCTTCGACACCGAGTTCGCGCCCGACGGCGCGATCCTCAAGGATGGCCCGAAGAAGTTCTCGCCCGAAGAGGTCGAGAGCGAGCGCGGTTCTGCGTATCAAAAAGGCAAGCTCGACGCGACCGCGCAAGCCGAACGCGAAGCCGCCGCCGCGCTGCAAGCACTGGCGGACGCTGCCTCCGCCATCCTCACGCGCCTCGATGCCGAAAGCCGCGCCATGCGCGAGGAAGCCGCGCAGATCGCTCTTGCCGCCGCGCGCAAGATCGCCGGCGAAGCCCTGGACGCGTTCGGTGAGGAGCGCGCCGCCGCCGCCATCGAAGCGGCGATGGATTCGCTGCGCAAGCAGCCGCGCCTGATCGTGAAGCTCTCCCCTGACGCCGCGGAAAAGCTGAAGCCGCGCATCGAAGAGATGAGCGCCACACACGCCTACGCAGGCGCCGTACTGGTGCGCGCCGAACCCGGCATGCGCGCGGGCGCCGTCTCGATCGACTGGTCCGAGGGCGCGATCACGCTCGACCCCGAAGAAGCCACCCAACGCATAAACGCTCTGATCGACGCCGCGCTCGAAAGCGCGAAGTCGCACGCTTAACGAGGACGATATGAGCTCCGATCTCAAACTCGACGAATTCGAAGCAACGCCGGAAACGCCCGGCGGCGGCGGCGACGCCATGGAGCACAGCGCCGCCGATCTCGTCGCCGTCTATGACGTGCCGGTGAACATCCAGGCGGTGCTCGGCACGTCGAATATCGAAGTGGCCTCGCTGCTCAGACTGCAGCGCGGCTCAGTGATCGAACTCGACCGCAAGGTCGGCGAAGCGATCGACATCTACGTCAACAACCGCCTGGTCGCGCGCGGCGAAGTCGTCGTCGTCGACGAACGCCTGGGCGTGACCATGACGGAAATCATCAAGGACGGCGACGCTTGATGCTCGCGCCTTCCTCTCCCTCAGTCATTCCACACACGCGGAGCGTGATCTGGAATCCAGGGCCGACAAACGGCTCTACGATCCCTGGATTCCAGGTCTCGCTCCGCTCGCCTGGAATGACTGAACTTCTCGATGCAATCGCAAGGACCGAACTATGCGCCTTCTAATCGTCGGCACGCTCGGAGGACAAATCTCCGCCGCGACGCGCATCGCCATGAACCTGGGCGCCAAGGTCGCGCTGGTGGATACGATCGAGCAAGCGACCACGGCGCTGCGCAACGGCAAGGGCGCCGACCTGCTCATGGTCGACGCCAAGCTCGATATCGCCGCGCTCATCGCCGCCAACGAAGCTGAACGCATCGTCGTGCCGGTGGTCGCCGCCGGCGTCGGCGTCGATCCGATGATCGCTGCCCGCGCGATCCGCGCCGGCGCACGCGAATACATCTCTCTCCCCCCGGAGCCGGAACTAATCGCTGCGGTGCTCGCCGCCGTCTGCGACGACGAACGGCCGATGATCGCCGAAGACCCGGCGATGAAGCAGGTCGTCTCGCTCGCCGACCAGGTCGCGGGCTCCGACGCCTCTATCCTCATCACCGGCGAAAGCGGCGTCGGCAAGGAAGTGCTGGCGCGCTACGTGCACAAGAAGTCCAAGCGCGCCGACAAGCCGTTCATCGCCGTCAACTGCGCCGCGATCCCAGAGCATCTGCTCGAGAGCGAACTCTTCGGGCACGAGAAAGGCGCCTTCACCGGCGCGGTCGCGCGCCGCATCGGTAAGTTCGAAGAAGCCGACGGCGGCACGCTGCTGCTGGACGAAATCTCGGAGATGGATCTCCGCCTGCAATCGAAGCTACTGCGCGCGATCCAAGAGCGCGTCATCGACCGCGTCGGCGGCGCGAAACCCGTGCCGGTGAACATCCGCATCCTCGCCACCTCGAACCGCGATCTGATGACGCTCGTCCGCGCCGGCGATTTCCGCGAAGACCTGCTCTATCGCCTGAACGTCGTGAACCTGCGCATCCCGCCGCTGCGTGAACGCAAGGACGATCTGGCGGCGCTGGCCAAATACTTCATCGACAAATACGCGCGCGCCAACGATCGCCCTGCGCGCCGCCTGTCGAAGGACGCCACCGTGCAAGTGCTGGCGCATGCCTGGCCCGGCAATGTGCGTGAGCTTGAAAACGCCATGCACCGCGCCACCCTCCTCGCCAACGAGGCCGAGATCGGCGCCGACGCCATCCGCGCGCCCGACGGCGCGCCGGTCGGCCACCGCGACTCCACCGGCGACGCCATCGACGCCGCACAAGCCGCCGCCCGCGGCCTCGTCGGCCGCACCGTCTCGGAAGTGGAGCAGGATCTGATCCTGGAAACGCTGACGCATTGCCTCGGCAACCGCACGCATGCGGCGCACATCCTCGGCATCTCGATCCGCACGCTGCGCAATAAGCTGAAGCTCTATTCCGACGAAGGCGTGCGCGTCCCGCCGCCGCCGACGGGACAGGCGGCTTAGTGTTTGTAATGTCGCGCCATCGTTCCCCCTCCCCTCGAGGGGAGGGGGTTAGGGGGTTGGGTGAAGCTCAGTCCCTGAAAGCGCACGCGCGCGAAGCGCAAACGCTAATCACTACGGCCGGAGGTTCACCCACCCCCCCGGCCCCCTTCCCTCAAGGGAAGGGGGAATAAATGGTCGACGCCGCACAACCGACACGCCCGGCCTTTGGCTTTGGCGATCTCCGCAGCATGGTCATGCGCGGCGAAATCGCGCTGGCCGGCGGCGTGCTCGGCATTCTGTCGATCATGCTGGTGCCGCTGCCGCCGATCCTCTTGGATTTTCTGCTGGCGATCTCGATCACCTTCTCGATCCTGGTGCTCGTCACATCGCTGCTGATCAAGAAGCCGCTCGAGTTCACGGCGTTTCCGGCGGTGCTGCTGCTGACGACGCTGCTGCGCCTCGCACTCAACATCGCAACGACGCGGCTCATTTTGTCGAACGGCCAGTCCGGCGAGCACGCCGCGGGCGAAGTCATCGCCGCTTTCGCGCAGTTCGTGATGGGCGGCGAGTTCGTCATCGGCGTCATCGTCTTCGCGATCCTGGTGATCGTGAACTTCGTCGTCATCACCCGCGGTTCGACGCGTATCGCCGAAGTCGCGGCGCGCTTCACCTTGGACGCCATGCCCGGCAAGCAGATGGCGATTGACGCCGATCTCTCCGCCGGCCTCATCAACGAGAACCAGGCTCGCGAACGCCGCAAATCGCTCGAAGACGAAAGCGCCTTCTTCGGGGCCATGGACGGCGCCTCGAAGTTCGTGCGCGGCGACGCTATCGCCGGACTTCTGATTGTCTTCATCAACATTATCGGCGGCATCATCATCGGCGTCGTCAGCCACGGCATGGCGTTCGAAGAAGCCGGTAAGACCTACACCCTGCTCACCGTCGGCGACGGCCTGGTGACGCAGATCCCGTCGCTGATCATCTCGGTGGCCGCCGGCTTGCTCGTGACCAAAGCCGGTATTGACGGCGGCGCCGACAAAGCGCTGGTGAAGCAGCTTGCGTCTTATCCGATTGTGCTCGGCGTGGTTTCCGCGTGCGCGGCGGGCATCGGCCTCTTGCCGGGGATGCCGATGATTCCGTTCTTCACGCTCTCGGCGGGCGCGGGCCTGCTGGCGTGGAATCTGCGTCAGACCGGACGCGCCGCCGAAGCCGCCGCCGCTGCCGAACCGCCGCCCGCGCCGCCCGCCGAAGAAACACCCGCCGCATCGCTCGCGATGGACGACATCCGCATCGAGCTCGGCTTCTCGCTTCTGCCGCTCATCAACGACGTCACCGGCCGCCGCCTCACCGACCAAATCAAAGCGCTGCGCAAGACGCTGGCGCAAGATCTCGGCTTCGTCATGCCGAGCGTGCGCATCTTGGACAACGTGCAGCTGAAGCCCGACGCCTACGCCATCCGCATCCGCGAAATGGACGCCGGCGACGGCAAACTCAAAATCGGCGCGCTGCTCGCGATGGATCCCTCCGGCTCTGGCGTCGCCATCCCCGGCGACCCGTGCAAGGAGCCCGCGTTCGGCCTCGACGCCATGTGGATCGACGAACGCGCGCGCGAAGAAGCCAGTTTCCGCGGCTACACCGTCGTCGATCCCGCCACCGTGCTCGCCACGCACCTGACCGAGGTGATCAAGGAGCACATGGCTGAGCTCTTGACCTTCACCGAGGTCAAGAAGCTCATCAAGGAACTGCCGAAGGAAACGCAATCGCTCCTCGACGACGTTGCTCCTGCGCACGTCTCCTGGTCCGGCGTGCAGCGCATCCTGCAGAACCTGCTCAAAGAGCGCGTCTCCATCCGCGATCTCACCACCATTGTCGAAGCCATCGCCGAAGCCGCGCCCGCCATGCACGATCTCGTGCTCATCACCGAGCACGTGCGCGGCCGCCTCGCGCGCCAAATCTGCTACCAGCACCGCAACCCGGACGGCTCGCTGCCGATCATCACGCTCTCGCCGCAATGGGAGCAGGCGTTCGCCGATGCGCTCATCGGCGAAGGCCAGCACCGCCAACTCGCGCTCGCACCCTCGAAGCTGCACGATTTCGTCGCCGACGTCCGCGGCGCCTTCGAGCGCGCCGCGCAAATGGGCGAGACGCCAGTGCTGCTCACCTCGCCCACCATCCGCCCGTTCGTGCGCTCGCTCATCGAACGCTTCCGGCCAGCAACGGCGGTGCTGAGCCAGGCCGAAGTGCACGCAAAAGCGCGGCTCAAGGCGATGGGGCAGGTTTAGTCTCGTCAATAGCGCTGATTCACTCCGTCATCCTGGGCACGCGAAGCGTGACCGGGATCCAGGGCTAACGCACCGGCGTTCTACGATCTCCTGGATCCGGGCCGTACTCCGCACGTCCAGGATGACGGAGGAATTTTTGCGCGCCGCTCGTTGCAACACCCGCAACGGAGGAGCGCCGGCGTCTCGCCGGCATTCTGTGTTTCAACGTTCGCCGGCCTGCGCAGGTTGAACCGCCGATATGCCGGCGAGACGCCGGCGCTCCTCTACGGATCGCGTGGATACAGTGACACACTATCCCACTTGGACCGCGGGCCTCCGGCCCGCTCTTCGTTTGTCATCAAGCAAATGCAGGCCTGAAGGCCCGCGCTCCAAGAAATCTATCCGACCCCAAAAGCACCCCGCTTATCCTCCCGCGCATGCCCTCAACACAAACCGCAACCCCGCTCTGGACCTCCGCCCGCACCATGCTCGTGCAGCTCCTCTGCGTCGCCGGCATCGACACGCTCACCGTCCTCGCCACCCTTTCCGCCCGCCAACTCCGCATCGTCCGCGCCTGGATGACGCCGCTCGAAGTCATGGTGCGCAAACTCCTGCTCATCGAAGCCGCGTCGCTTGAGCCAACGCCGCAACGGCTCAGCAAACCCAAGCACGCCGACACCCGCAGCGTACGCCAACGCACCCGCGCCTTCACCGTCATCCCCGCCGGCGCGCGTCCATCGAAAGCGCCGCAACGCATCCGCAGCCTCGGCCCACCGCTGCTCGTCCGCGACGCCTGGCGCGAAGCGCAACGCACCGCGCTCATCGCCCGCCTCCGCGCTAGCCCGCGCCCCGCGCCTACCGCGCGTCTCGCCAACCGCATCCGCGCGCTCGCCAGCGTGATCCACAATCCCGCGCCACACGCCCGCCGCCTCGCGCGGCTGCTCTCGCGTTCAACACGCGCCACCGAAGCGATGGATTGCATCGCCTACACGCGTCTGCGCAGTGCGCCGCGCGAGTTCTGCCACCCCGACTTCGATCGCGCCTGCACCGGCGCTCACAACATCGATCGCACGCCGCTTCTGCCAAAACGACGATGACAGCTCCCGCCTATTTTGCTGATCCCCAACCGCGCCGCTCCTGGCGCGGCTCAACGCGCTGGCTCTTCGGCTACCGTGCTCACTGCGCCTTCGATCGCCTGCAACAGCGCAGTGATGCGTCGCGAGCCCGCATCCGGACACCAATCCGGGTTCGACGCGAAGATCGCGAAATGGCGGCTATGAACGAACGCTTCGACGTTGACTGCATTACCGTCGGCGATCCCGCACTCAAGCTGTGCGCGGTCCAGGTCGGTCAAATCCGAGGCCAACAGCAACACTTCGTTGGCGCGGCTGGTTGTGACGGTCCGCATGCTCCAACGCGAACGGTCGAACTCATACACAACGATCTCGCCCGCGCGCACCACGTAAGCAACGCCGGAGGCGGACGGATAGTAGGCAATGCGAACGCGAAGCTCCGGCCCACCCGACGATCCGATCCGGGGGAGCCGATCGAAATTCGCCGCGCTCGCACAACCCGCGAGGAACAGAGCAAGAAGAACGGAGGTCAGACGTGCAATCATCTTGAAGCCGTCTCACCGTTTTCGGCGTGGACAAACGGAACGGTGATCAACATTGGCTGCGGATACTGTACGCCCGCGCAAACGCGATAGTCTCTCATCAGGCGCAATGCGAGGTCAGCGTAGCCCCAGCCTTCGGGCTCTTCCTCCGCCACGCGGCACGCCAACGTGCGATCCTGATTGATGAAACATTCGAGACGAACAACGCCATCCGGCGCATCTGTGCGACGCGGATACGGTCCAGTCGGAACCCTGGTTGGCGTTTGCTCCCAGCAATACGGCTGCGCCGATGCGGGTGCAGGAGCAGCGAGCAGAAACAGCGCCGCAAGGATTGATAAACCACGCATGCAAACTTCGTCATTAAGCGGTTCTTCACCAAACTTCGCACACGCGCTAACGGCTCCGCAATCAGTGTCGGCGCTATATCACGCGTATGTCAGGCGCTTCCGCCATGCCGCAGCCACCCGTCCCGCGCACGCGCGCGGCGCCGGTCTATGCGATCGCCTCGGGCAAAGGCGGCGTCGGCAAGACCTGGCTCTCGACCATGCTCGCCACCGCCTTCGGCCGCGCCGGACAGCGCGCGCTCTTGGTGGATTGCGACCTGGGCTTGGCGAACGTCGACGTGCAGCTGGGCGTGCGCCCGCAGGCGGACGTGCACTCGGTCGTGCGCGGCTTCCTCGAACTCGACGCCGCGGTCACGCCGGTGATGGGCGGCCCCGGCCGCAATGGCGGCTTCGATCTGATTGCCGGCCATTCCGGCTCAGGCGCGCTTGGCGCGGTGAAACTCGAAGAAGTGGCGCGCATCGCCAACGGCCTGCTGAAGCTCACGCCGCACTACGACAAGGTCATTCTGGATCTCGCCGCCGGCATCGACCCGAACGTGCTCCGCTTCGCCCGCGCCGCCGATCGCCTCGTACTGGTGACGACCGAAGAGCCAACCGCCCTCACCGACGCTTACGCCATGATCAAGCTCTTGCGGCTGCAAGGCGCGCAAGTGGTGCCGTGGGTGATCGTCAATATGGCCGAGAACCGCGTCAAAGGCCGCAAGGTGTTCGACCAGTTCGCTCTGGCCTGCAGCGAGTACCTCGGCTTCAAACCGAAATTCGCCGGCATCATCACCCGCGATCCGCGCGTGCCGGATTCGATCCGCGCACAAACGCCGCTCCCGGTACGCCATCCGCAGAGCCAGGCCTACGAAGACGTGATCCGCATCGTCGAAGTGCTGAACGCGAACTAGCGCCGCGGCCTGAGCGCGAACGGAATGCCGTGCAGAAGCGCGCTCACGCCCGCCGGCAAATGCTCATCGCCCTCGAACGCCAAGAACTGCGCATCCGCCCCGCCCCGCGCCAGCCGCTGCGCGATGCGCCGGGTTTCGCCAACTTTGTCGAAGCGATCACGCGGGAACATCTCGCTGAGCGCGGCCTCGACCTCCATGCCGCCCGTCGCTTCGGGGTTGGCGAGGAAGTAGCGGCGATAGTCGTCAATCTGCTCGCGGTTGCTGCCGCTGGATTCGAGCGTGCCCACCGTCACCAAAGCCCGCACCGCGCGCCGCGCCGCTTCAGGCTGCGTCGCGAACGTCGCCGCTTCGCGCATGATCAAGCGATCCGAGAGACGCAACGATGGGCTCGCAGCGAGATAGACGTCAAAGCTCTGCGGCGCTGTGTAGAGGACATGCAACGTGAACATGCCGGCCAGAGAATGGCCGAACAGAATTTGGCGATGCGGATCGACCGTGTAGCGCCCCGCTATCCAGGGCTTCAGGGTGCCGGTGAGAAAGGCGAGAAAGCGATCGGCGCCGCCAACTTCCGCGGGATCGAAGGTCTCGTCCACGAAGCCCGGCGGCGTGAAGTCCATAGTGCGCCGCGGGCCGTCGTAAAAGGTGCGGCTCGGGTAAGCGACGCCGACGATAATGGACGGCGTGAGCCTGCCCCACTCGCGCATGCGGGCGATTTCAACCGCGGTATTGAAGAAGCCATCGCCGTCGAGGACGTAGAAAACCGGAAAGCCGCCGGCCGGCGCGGGACCGCGCGGGACCGAGATGAGGATGCGATATTCGAGGTCCTCACGGGACGTCATCGACATTTCGGAATAGTCGCGCTGTCGCAGGCGCGGCGACGGCGCTTGCTGTTGGGCATCAGCCGGCGCGGGCGTTTGCGCAAAGCCCTCGATCGGCGCGAGCGACAGCAATGCAGCGACCAAGATTGCGCGAAACATCAGCGCCTCCCCGGCTCTCATGTTTCCACAGCTTCAGGCTGCTGGCGAGAGCTACTGCGACGAAGAACGCGCGGCGCGCATGGTGGCGAACTCATCCAGCTCATCCATTTCGCGCTTATCGGCCGCAGCTTTCTCGCGCTCTTCCTCAAGCTCAAGCAGCCGCTCGAACTTGCGAACCTCGACATGCGCCTCGGTGATCAGCACGCGCAGCCGTTCGCATTCCGCATCGATGGCGCCGATTTGAGACTGGATCGAGCGCGCCTGCGAGAACGCGAGCGCGGCGTAACCGCCATAAGCGCGTGCGCTTTCATAGTCGCGCAGCGCCAGCGCTTGTTCTTGGCGCACAATCTGTTCGTGCGTACGCTGCCGCTCTTCCGCGTGGGCGCGATGCCGCAGCTGCTCGCCCATGGCGCGGCGAAGTTGCTCCAGGTCAGCGCGCGCGACCTTCAGGAGCGTCTTCAGCGATTTCATGCGAGCGCGTCAGCCAGCATGGCGAAGCCATGAGTGATGTCAGTGTGTTCGTCGCGACCCTGGTTCAACAACGCTTCGAGTGCGGGTCGGACGCGAATGGCCTCGTCGACCTCTGGATCGGCGCCGGCCTTGTACGCGCCGATGCGGATAAGTTCCTCCATTTCGCCGTAGAGGCTCAAGGCGCGCCGCGCTTGACCGACGAGGACATTCTCATCGTCCGTGTGACACATCGGCATGAGACGCGAGATGCTCTTCAACACGTTGATCGCCGGATAGCGTCCGCGCTCAGCGATGGCGCGCTCCATGACGATGTGACCGTCGAGGATACCGCGCACCGCGTCGGCGATCGGTTCATTGTGATCGTCGCCGTCGACAAGCACGGTGAAGAGCGCGGTGATGGAGCCGTGCTCGTTCTCGTGGCCGGGACCGGCGCGCTCAAGCAGCTTGGGCAGCTCCGCGAACACCGACGGCGTGTAGCCTTTCGTCGTCGGCGGCTCACCGACACTCAAACCGATCTCGCGCTGCGCCATCGCAAAGCGCGTCACGGAGTCCACCAGCAGCAGAACGTCGAGCCCTTCGTCGCGAAAGTGCTCGGCGACGGTGCAGGCCATATGCGGTGCAAGCCGGCGGCGCGCCGCACTTTCGTCCGAGGTCGAAACGACAACGACGGAGCGGCGGAGCCCCTCTTCGCCCAACGTGTCTTCCAAGAATTCCTTCAGCTCGCGCCCGCGTTCGCCGACCAGACCGAGCACGATCACGTCCGCCGCCGCGCCACGCGCCAGCATCGACAGCAGCACCGACTTGCCGACACCCGATCCAGCAAAGATGCCCATGCGCTGCCCACGGCAGAGCGCCGTGAATAAATTCAGCGCCCGCACGCCGACATCCATCCGCGCGCCGACGCGGCCACGATCGTGCGCGGAGATCGGCGGCGCGCGCACCAGACGCGGCTTCAAACCTTGCGGCAGCGGCCCGAGCCCATCCACCGGATTGCCGAAGCAATCCATCACGCGGCCGAGCCAGGCGCGCGACGGACGCGCAGTAGCCGCGCCGCCTTCGAGCGAGACGCGCGCGCCCGGTCGAATGGCTTCGATCGAGTCATACGGCGCGAGCAAAGCGTGGTCGCCGCGGAAGCCGACGATCTCGCCGCCTGTGGTCAGAGTTCCGTTGATGGTCGCGCGCGCGCCCAGCGCAAGCGCTTCCACAGGTCCACTGACTTCGATGAGTGCGCCTGACAGACCGGTAACGCGACCCTCGAAGCGTCGCGGATCGAGCGTTGAGATGTCATTCGCTAGTCTTGAGAGATGCGAAGGCATTACCGCTCGCGATTTTTCTCACAACTTCTGCAGCGCGTATGGTTAGCGAAATCTGAATCTGATCAAGGCTCGTTGGCGGAGCGATTCATTTCCCAGCGCTTGTGGCTGACACTTTAGCGCACGCAAGCACTCGACACGCGAATCCAAATCAGATTCTAAGGAGGTTAACGGGAAGCTGAGGGGCACATAGCGCTGCAGTAACCACCACAGAAATTAGGAAGTGTTACCCGTCCGAAAGGGTTTCTTAACGGGTGCCATGGAATCTGTGGATTAACTGTACCGAGCGCTTGCGCCGTCGGGGAGCATCTAATGCGAGTCTTGTTGATCGAAGACGATAGCGCCACGGCGCAGGGCATTGAGCTGATGCTCAAGTCCGAAGGTTTCAATATCTACTCGACCGATCTCGGCGAGGAAGGCATCGACCTCGGCAAGCTCTACGACTACGACATCATCGTACTCGACCTGACGCTGCCCGATATGCACGGCTACGATGTGCTGAAGCAGCTGCGGGTGGCGCGGGTGAACACCCCCATCCTCATCCTCTCGGGCACGGCCGACATCGACACCAAGGTTCGCGGTCTCGGCTACGGCGCCGACGACTACATGACCAAGCCCTTCAACAAGGACGAACTGATCGCGCGGATCAACGCGATCGTCCGCCGCTCGAAGGGCCACGCGCATTCGGTCATCCGCACCGGCGACATCACGGTCAACCTCGATGCGAAGACGGTGGAAGTCACCGGCCAGCGCGTCCACCTGACCGGCAAGGAATACCAAATGCTGGAGCTGCTCTCGCTCCGCAAAGGCACGACGCTGACGAAAGAGATGTTCCTGAACCATCTCTATGGCGGCATGGACGAGCCGGAACTCAAGATCATCGACGTGTTTATTTGTAAGCTTCGCAAGAAGCTGGCGGCCGCGACCGGCGGCGAACACTACATCGAAACCGTGTGGGGCCGCGGCTACGTGCTGCGCGATCCGCAAGAAGCCGGCGCGACGCAACAACCCGCAGGCGTTGTCGCGGCGTAAGCTTCCGCACTCTCTAAGTTTCAGCTCGGCGCTTCGTGCAAACGGAGCGCCGATCTTGTTTGCAAGACCATCCGTAGAGGAGCGCCGGCGTATCGCCGGCATACGGTGTTTCGGTTTTCACCGGCCGGAGAAACGTGAACCTCCGGTATGCCGGCGAGACGCCGGCGGTCCTCTGCTGCGGGTGTCGCCACAAATCCGCGCTACAAATTCTCGTGCTGCACGACGCCGTCCGACACCGTGAGGAGCGCGCGCGCCGTTGGAATTTCCGCGAACGGCACAGTCATGAGATCGGCGCTGAACACAGTAACATCCGCGCGCTTGCCCACCTCAAGCGTGCCGCGTTCGGCTTCTTGGAACACCGCGTACGCTGGCGCGGACGTCAGCATGGTCAGTGCTTGCTGGCGTGAGACCGCTTCCTCCAAGTGCCAATCGGCGCCGGCATGGCCTTCAAGATCGTGGCGATAGCAGGCGGCGTAAAACTCGATCAGCGGATCGCCCTTCTCCACCGGCGCATCGCTGCCGGCGCAGACGGTGGCGCCCGAGCTGAGCAATGAATGCCAAGCGTAAGCGCCGTTGAGGCGCTGCGGACCTAGGCGCGCGGGCGCGAAATAGAGATCGCTGATCGCGTGCGACGGCTGCATCGAAGCGATGACACCGAAACGGGCGAAGCGCGGAATATCTTGCGGCGAAAGGATCTGCGCGTGCTCGATGCGCCAGCGCGCGCGGCGTAGGCCCTCGCGATCGTTGCGCCAGATGTCTTCGTATGCGTCGAGTGTTTCGCGGTTGCCGCGGTCGCCGATGGCGTGCGTCGTGATTTGCACGCGCGCGCGGCGGGCGTGTTGGTAGATTTCGCGTAATACTTCGGGCGGCGTGACGTTGAGCCCGTTGCCCGGCGCATCGCTGTAGGGCGCAAGCAACGCGGCTCCGCGTGAGCCAAGCGCGCCGTCGGCGTAGCATTTCACGCCGCGAACGTTCACGCGGCCGGTCGGATCGGCGAACGGGCCGCGCTGGAAGACTTCGTCGGCGCCGCGCGGGTCCATGTAGAGATCGGCGTGGATCGAGAGCGTGTCGCGCGCGGCGAAGTCCTGGAACAGCGCCGCCTCCTCCGCGCTCGTGCTCATATTGTGCGCGCCGACCCAGCCGCGGCGGGCGTAGATGCGCGTGCCTTCGAGCAACGCCGCGCGCCGCATGCTCTCGGTCGGCTGCGGCAGGCGGCGCTCGACCAAGCCAGCGGCGTTGTCGATCAGCATGCCGGTGGCTGCGCCCGTGGCGTCACGCTCGATGCGCCCGCCATCAGGGTTGGGCGTGTTGTTGTCGATGCCCGCGAGCGCCAGCGCGGCGGAGTTGACGACGGCGGCGTGGCCGTCGATGCGCTCCAGGAACACAGGGCGGTCGGCGACGACGGAGTCGAGATCCTGGCGCGTCGGGAAGCGGCGCTCGGGCCAGTGTGTTTCGATCCAGCCGCGGCCGATGATCGGGCCTTCGCGATGATCGCGCGCATAGTCGCGCAGGCGCTGCGTGAGTTCGGCGACCGAGACCGTGCCGACAAGATCGAGAATGAGCGCAGCCATACCGACGCCGCTCAAGTGACAATGCGCATCGACGAAGCCAGGGAACGCCGCGGCGCCGTTCAGATTGATCACGCGGGCGCCGCCCGAGCGCGAGCGCGCCTGTTCCAGCGAGCCGACATAGGCGATGCGGCCGCCGCTGATGCGGATCGCCTCGGCGCGCGGCGCAGCATCGACGCCGGTGTAGATTGGGCCGCCATGCAGGATGAGGTCCCAGTCGTCGTTGCCGGCGCGTACGCCAGTGCTGCAGCCGGCGGCCAGGGCCGCGAGCGACACGCGCGCGAAGTCGCGCCGGTTCAAACCGCCCATCGTTCCCCTCTCGCAACAGAGCCATTGTCCTGCGGTAGCAGAAGGCCCTTGGTTAACCCCGATTTTATACCGGCGTAGGCATGATTTCGCTCCATGATTCTGCGCGCTTTCATGCTGCTCGCCGCATTTTTCGCGGCGTTTCCGGCCGAGGCCGGAGAATTGCGCGTCATCGTCATGGCGGATGGCCGCCCGGTGCCCGATGCGGTGGTGACGGTGCATGTCGCCAATCCGCCGACGGGGCCCATTCGCTTCGCGTGGCCGATGCGCATTGCGCAGCACCACATGCAGTTCGAGCCGTTCGTGCTGATCGCGCCGGCGGGCGCCTCCGTTGCGTTTCCGAACTTAGATGACGTGCGCCACCAAGTTTACTCGTTCTCGCAACCGGGGCCGTTCGAGCTTCGCCTCTATGGCCACGATGAAACGCGCTCGGTGCCGTTCCGCAATGTTGGTGTGATCGCCATCGGCTGCAACATCCACGACGGCATGTCGGCCTTTATCTACGTCACCGATACGCCCTACGCGATCAAGACCGACGCGAGCGGCGCCGCCGTGATCCGCGACATTCCCGCGGGCGCGGCAACGCTTGAGCTCTGGCATCCCTACATGCGCGCTGCGGAAAACCGCGTTACCCGCAGCGTCACCATTGGTGCGAGCAACAGTGAGACATTCCAGGTGCGCCTGCGTGCGCCGCCAGATCGCGGCCACGGCTACTGATGTTTCGCAACCTCCGCCTCAAGCTGACCGTGCTTTATGCTGGCTTGTTCTGCATGGCGCTGCTCGTCATCGGCGCGACCGCGTATGCGGTCGTCGCCGGCAACACGCAGCGTGTGGTGCGCGAACAGCTTGCTTCGACCGGGGCGGTGTTCGACCGCATCTGGGAGCTGCGCTTCCAGCAATTGCAGGACGGCGCGCGGCTGTCGGCGGGCGATTACGGCTTTCGCCAAGCCGTCGGTTCGCGCGATGGCGCGACCATCCGTTCGGCCCTGACGAACTTGAAGAGCAGGCTCGGCGCGGACCTGGTGTTTCTCGTCACCGCCGAAGGGCTGATGATCGGCGAGGACGGGCTGGGCGACTCCTCGGTCTCGCCAGGCTTGCAAGTCGCGCTCGATCATGAGGACGCGCCCACCGGCATTCTCGATGTCGACGGCGAATTGCACCAGACCGTGACCGCGCCGATCTACGCGCCGAACTTGCTGGGCTGGGTGGTCGTCGGCGAACGGCTCGACGATGCGCAAATGCGCAGCCTCGAGCATCTCTCGGCCATTCCACTGCAGGCTTCGGCGCTGGCGCGGGGACGCGAAGGTTGGGGCGATGGCTCCGATCGCGCGGTGCTGACGGCGTTCATCGATCAAGCGCTGCAGACACAGCAACCGCGACCGGGGATGCTGGAAGCGCCGAGCGGACGCGCCATCGCGCTGGTCAAGCCCTTCCACACGCTCGACGGCACGCGCAGCGTGCTGTTGTTGCGCTATCCCCTCTCGAGCGCGCTTTCGCCCTATCGCGCACTCTTCAACAGCTTGATCCTGATCGGCATCGCCGGCCTCGCGCTGATCGTGCTCGGCACTTGGCTGCTGGCCGGCGGCATCACGCAGCCGCTGCATTCGCTCGAAGAGGCGGCGCGCAAACTGCAGCAGGGCGTGTACGAGCCTGTCGTCGTGCGCACGAAGGATGAGCTCTCGCGGCTCGCGGACAGCTTCAACGCCATGATCGGCGCGATCAAAGAGCGCGAGCAAAAGATCATGCAGCTCGCCTATCATGACGGCGAGACGCGGCTGCCGAACCGGTTGGCGCTCGAGCGCCGGCTTGCGGCGACCAAGCCGCAGCGTCTCTTTCTCGCCGCCATCGGCATCGACCGCTTCGCGCATATTCGCGGCGCAATCGGCTACGCCCATGCGGGCGGCATCATCCGCCGCCTGGGCGCGCGCCTTGCGCGCCTGGTGCCGAATGCGCCGATGGCGCGTCTCTCCAACGAAGTGCTGGCGGTCGCCTTCCTGGCCGATGACGAAGCCGATGCACGAAAGCGCTGCAATGCGCTGCTGGCGAACCTCGAACAATCGGTCTCGCTCGAGGGCCATGTCGTCGACGTGACCATCTCCATCGGCGTGGCGTGGCCACGTGGGGAAAAGGAAACGCCTGCGGAGATGATTGAGCTTGCCTCGATCGCGCTCGACCAGGCGCGTGCGGCGCGTGTGAACCTCGCCTTCTTCGACGAGGCGGCTTATGGCGATCCGGCGCGCAACCTGTCGCTGATGGGTGAGATGCGCAAGGCGCTGACCAACGGCGACATCTTCCTCGCCCACCAAGCCAAGTACAATTTCCGCACGCTCTCCATCGACAGCGCCGAGACGCTGGTGCGCTGGAAGCATCCGACGCGCGGCATGATTGCGCCGGACCTGTTCGTGCCGATGGCGGAAGAGACCGGCCACGTGCGCGCGCTGACCGAATGGGTGCTGACGCGCGCGATCGCCGAGCAGAAGAAGCTGGCGGCGGCCGGCTATCCGCTGCTGATGTCAATCAACATCTCCGGCCGCCTGCTGGGCGATTCAGAGTTCATGCAATTCGCGCTCAAAGCCGTGAAAGAGACGTCGCATGCGCTCTGCTTTGAGATCACCGAGACGGCGGTCATCGAAGATCCGAAGCAGGCGCTGAAGAATATCGATCTGCTTGCCGCCAATGGCGTGCGCATCTCGATCGACGATTACGGCTCCGGCCTCTCCTCGCTTTCCTACTTGAAACAATTGCCGGCGCACGAGTTGAAGATCGACAAGGTCTTCATCCAGAGCCTCACCAACTCGCAGCGCGATGCGCTCTTGGTGCGCTCGACCATCGATCTCGCACATGGCCTCGGCATGAAGGTGACGGCTGAGGGCGTCGAGAACCCTGCCGCGTTTGCGATGTTGGCGGCAATGGGTTGCGACATGGCGCAAGGCTATCTCGTTTCGCGGCCGGAGCCGTTGCGCGAATTGCTGACGCTGCTGAAAGACCCGCAGCGCATGGACTACTATCAAAAGGCAATCCGCGCCGCGTCTTAGCAAAGCAGAAATTACAAAGCGCGGACGCACCGAGCGCGCGCAACGTCTCGTTGACCAATTTCACTGACCCTGCGTCACATGCAGACGCGGCGATCCTTTGCGAACGCGCGCGCCCTCTTCGGCGCAACGGCGGCCGTTGCATTGGCGCAGCCCGCACACGCCGACAATCTCTTCGATGGCGATCAACTACGCGGCTTTCTCGATCTCAGCCCTGCGGTGACGGACGGCGAAACGTCGTGGCTCGAGGAAGGCTTCGGCAAGCTGCGTTTCAGCGGCGATAACGGCGATTGGGATGCCGATGTGCTCGCGCGCGGCATGCTGATCTGGACGTCGCATCTCAGCTGGAATGTCGATGCGCTGGTGACGGTGCAAGCCGACAGTCAGATGCAGCAGCCGCTCGATATTGTCGAAGCGTTTCTCTCCTACCGCGGCGCCCCAAGCGCCGGCTGGCGCTTCAGCGGCCGCGCGGGCGTGTTCTTTCCGCCGGTGTCGCTGGAGCACGACGGGCCGGGCTGGACGACCACCGACACGTTGACGCCGTCCGCGGTGAATTCGTGGATCGGCGAAGAAGTGAAAGTGCTTGGCGTCGAAGCGACGGCGGCACGCCCGATCTGGGGTCGCGACTTCTCGGCGACCGCCGCCCTCTTCGGCTACAACGATACCTCCGGCACGCTGATCGCGTTTCGCGGCTGGGCGCTCGGAGACGTCACGCCCGGCGTATTCGGCGAACTCGATCTGCCAACGCGCTCGTATCCGTATCAGGACTACACGCGCGCGACGATGGAGCTGGATAACCGCCTCGGCTGGTACGCGCGGCTTCAATATCGGCCCTTGGGCAACATCACGCTCGAGGCGCTCTATTACGACAACAACGGCGACGCCGTTTCTGACGCGCATGGCCAGACGGACTGGGAAACCACCTTCACAAATGTCGGGCTGCGCGCGGCGCTTGGCGACGACATGCGCCTGCGCGCGCAGGCGATGTATGGCCACACCATTTGGGGCTACAACGTCCCAGGGTTCGGCTACTACACCGACGTTGACTACGGCGCTGCCTACGTCCTGCTGGCGCGCGACTTCGGCCCGCACACGATCGCCGGGCGCATCGACTATTTCGATGTCAGCGACAACAGCTTCGTCGCTGTCGACAACAATGACGAAGAAGGCTGGGCGGCCACGGCCGCGTACCAAGTCGAAGTCAACGACCACAGCGATTTTGGCATCGAAGCCGTACACGTCGCCAGCGACCGGCCTTCGCGCACGGACCAGGGTCTAGCGCCGGAGCAGGATCAAACCTCGATCCGCACCACGGTGCGGGTGCATTTCTAGAAGGTCGGCAGCGGCGGCCCGCGTTCGCCGGCTTCGAAGCGCGCGACCCAGCCGCGGATCGCTGCCGCGGCATCATCCGGCAAGGCCGGCGCGTCTTGCACACGCACCCAATAGTCGGGCCCTTGCGGCGTATGCTCCCACACGAAGGCATCGCGCACGACATGGGTGTTGCCGTTGAGGATGTCGCGCGCCGCGTTGACGTCGAAGCCTTCGGGAATGCTGCCCGCCGGCACGCGCACCGCACGATTGTAGGCGGCGAGATAGCCCAGCAGCACGTCGCGTCCTTCCGGCGTCAGGCGACGCGCGGAGTGTTGACTGCCCCAGAAGGCTTGGCCCTGCGGCGTGCCATCCCAAACGAAGGCGCCGATCAGCTCTTCGACATGACCCGCAAGCACTTGGCGCACGTCATTGGCGAGGAAGTTGCCGGGGACGCCGGCTTCCATCGCCGCGCCTGGGCCCTTGCCCGCGGCAGGCGCCGCCGTAGCGCACGCGCTGACGAAGAGCGCAAACACGAATGCGCCGAAAATCTTGCCGATGTGCCGCATGAACATCCCCTCTCGCCAAACAAACGCTAGCAGGCGGTGCGCGACGTGCAAGCCTACTGGTCGCCGCCGATGTCCTCGATGGGCACTTGTACTTCAGTGCGATTGCCCTTGCCGCGTTCGATCACCAGTGCGATCGGACGACCGACGCCGACGCGTTCGAACTCATTGGTGAGGTCGGCCAATCGCTCGACCGCATGACCGTTCGCCTGCACGATGACATCACCCAGCACGCCCGCTTCCGGATTGGTGCCGCGCAGACCAGCGCGCGCGGCGGGGCCGCCGGGTGTCGTCTGCCAGATGAGCACGCCTTCGACGCCGAGCCGCGTCGCCACGGTTTCATCCGCAACCAGCACGCCAATGCCCGGCGTCGGCGTGCGGCCGCGGGCGATGAGATCCGGGACCACGCGCGCGACCGTATCGATGGGAATGGCGAAGCCGACGCCGGCGTAAACGCCGGAGGGTGAGAAGATCGCTGTGTTGACGCCGATGACGCGCCCGGCGCTATCAAGCAAGGGCCCGCCGGAATTGCCGGGATTGATGGCGGCGTCAGTCTGGATCACGTCGGCGATCTCGCGGCCTTGCGGCGTCGGCAAGCGGCGCTGCAGCGCGCTGACGATGCCGGAGGTGAGCGATTGATCGAGCCCAAACGGATTGCCGATCGCGAATACAGTCTGGCCGACGTGCAGATCGCTCGACGTCCCAAGCGCAATCGGCGGCACGCCGGGAGGGCGTTCGAGGTGGAGCACAGCGATGTCGTATTGCGGCGCGCGGCCGATGATCTCAGCGCGCACGGCGTCGCCATTGGCGAGCTTCACCATCAGCTCTTGGCCTTCGACGACGTGATTATTGGTGACGATGTGGCCTTCCTGGTCCCAGACGAAGCCGGTGCCGGAGCCGATTTGCGTCTGCGTGCGGCTGACGACCTGCACCACAGACGGCGCAGCGTTCTGGAAGAGCTGCACCGTCGCCTGCTCGCCCTCGGAGAGCGCGCCGCGCGGCGTGACGGTGCGCGTGCCGGCTGCGCCGTCGGCCGCGTCGACACTGCCCGAGCCGTGCGGAAGCCGGTCGCACGCGGCCAGCGCGGCGGCTGTCATCACAAGCGCGAACAGGCTGTTGCGAACCGCGTTCCCCATCGGCGTCTCCCGTCTTCGCCGCCAATGTAGGGCGTCCAAATCTATCCGCCAGCGCGAAGCGCTTGGAAGACGCGGCCTGTTGCCGCTAAGCACGGGGCACGATGAAAATCGCCACCTTCAACGTCAACGGGATCAACGGCCGCCTCGATGCGCTGCTGACTTGGCTGGACGAGGTCAAACCCGACATCGTCTGTCTGCAGGAAACCAAGACGGTCGACGAGAAGTTTCCGAAGGGCGCGATTGAGCGCGCAGGATACGGCGCGGTGTTCACCGGTGAGCCGGCCTACAACGGCGTCGCGATCCTGGCGCGCGACGCGGAGCCGGTGCTGACGCGGTCGAGCTTGCCCGGCGATCCGAAGGACAAGCAGAAACGCTACATCGAAGCGGCGGTCGACGGCGTGCTGGTCGGCTGCCTCTATCTGCCCAACGGCAATCCGCAGCCCGGGCCGAAGTTCGCGTACAAGCTCGCCTGGTTCGAGCGCCTGCATAAATATGCGGGCATGCTTAAAAAGGCGGGCCTGCCCGTGGTGCTCGCGGGTGACTATAATGTCGTGCCGACAGCGAAAGATATTTATCCAACGACGTCATATGACGACAATGCGCTTATCCAGCCGGAGAGCCGCGCGGCGTACAAAAAGCTCGTCCAGAGCGGCTGGACCGATAGCATCCGCGCACTGCATCCTGACGAGACGATCTACACATTCTGGGACTATCTGCGGCGGCGCTGGGAGCGCAATGCGGGCTTGCGCATTGATCACCTGCTCATCAGCGCGGATCTGAAGCCACGATTGCGCGCGGCTGGCGTCGATCGCGAAGTGCGCGGGCGCCCGCATGCGAGCGACCACGCGCCGGTGTGGATCACGTTGAAGAAAGCGCCAACGAAGAAAGCGAAGCGCTGAACTTTCCCTCCCCGGAGGGGAGGGTGTCAGGTTGCGCGAAGCGCAAGCTGACGGGCGGGGAGAGAATCTCCGTCCAATCTTTAGAGATCACCGCCGCTCGCCCCACCCGTCGCGAAACAAGTTTCGCGACACCCTCCCCTCCCGGGGAGGGAGGAGTCTCACGCGTATTCCGGGCGCAGGACCACGACGAACTCTTCGCGGCCGGCGCCGGGTTTGCCGACCATGGTTACACGGCCGTCGATGCGCGCCCAGCTGTCGTCGTCGCCGCGCAGGCGCCAATGGCCGCGCTGCACGAGATTGAAGAGCCCCTGCTCGACGACTTGCGTGAAGCGGAGCTTGGCCATGGCGCGGTCGTCGGGATGCATCAGTTCGAACAGGTTACGCCCCTCGAACTCATGGTCGCCATGCAGCAGCGCCACGCACGCCGGCGTCGCGAAAAGGATGAGACCGTCCGCGGCGACGCGCATCACCGTTTCGGAAACGTTGTCGACGACGAGCCGGTAGCGCGCTTCGGCGCCGATAATGGCGCCCCAGGCTTCTTGAGTCTCCTTCAGCGTCTCGGCGAGCGTTGCATTCAGGCGCTGCTTCTCTTCGATCGCCACCGCCAACGGCAGCACGGTCGCCGCAAAGATGGCGAGGAAAACCTGCAGCACCAGCATATAGTCGCGCATGCTGAGTTCGACCCATGGCGTCGGCGGTCGTCCATCGAGCGTCAGTCCCACCCACACGAGCGCCAAAGCGCCGAGGCAGATCTGCACGCCGGCGACGCCGAGATCGAACGCGATCAGCACGAATACGGGCAACAACAGCAGCCGCAAAGTCGGCACGCTGACCAGCCAGCCGGAAATGAAGCTCACCACCACGACCATCGCCACAGCGACAGCGGCGTGCAGCGGTTTACGCAACAGTCCGCGCCAGCGGCCCTCGCCGATCGCGTAGAAGATCGGCAGGAAGACGATGAGCCCCAGCGCATCAGCCGAGAACCAGACGGTGAAATCGCCGACGCTCAAGTCGCGCCCGATCGCCCAGCTGGCGGCCGCAGCGATCACCGCCGAAAGGAACGGCGCGGCGAGCCCGCAAATGAGCAGGAAATAGAACGCGCTCTTGCGGTCTTCAAAACGAAGCGTGCGCGGGCGCAGATTGAGCATAAGTGCGCAGAACACGCACTCGAGCATGTCGCCGGCGAGGAAGGCCAGCGTAAAGTTGAACGCGTCGCCGTTCAGCGTGTGGGCGGTGACGTGACCAATTGCGGCGGCGGCGACGGTCGGCAGCCACATGTCGCGCCGCGAAGTGACGAGCCCCCACGTCAGCAGCGCGTTGCAGAGCCAGATGGACTCAACGGCTGAGCCGAAGCGGGTGAGACTTAGGGAGAGATAGGCCAGAAGCCCGTAGGCGCCGCCGACGGCCAGGGCGCGCACGAGGCGCGCGCCCGAGTTTTGCACCACGACCTCCGCCCGCATGGGCGACCCCGCTGTTCGACCCGCATCGACTCATACGGGAGCGGCCGCGCCGCTACAAGCGGCGCGGGAATCGTTGCGCTGTAGTTCTCAGTTATGAGTGTTTTCGCTTCCGCGTTTGCGGCAGCTGCGCGGCAGTCCGTCGATCATTTCGCTACGCACGTCGAAGCGCGCAGTGCGGAGAGCTGCGACGAACGGCTGTTCGATCAGCATGACCTGCACGTCAAAGCCGCGCTCGGCCCAATAGGCCTCGATGCGCGCCTTGAGTTCAGCGGCGCCGGCGCGGTCGGTGAAATTGCCCGGCGTGACGCGGCCGCGCTCGGTTTCCCAGTCGAACTCGGATTCCTGGTTCATTGAACTTTTCCCCTCTTTATATGATCGAGTGAAACAACATTGTCGGCGGAAGCGCCGCGGGCCGGCGCGCAAAGCCGCGCCGGAAGCGTAACGACGAGCGCGCGCTCGTCGCACGAATGGGAATGCGCGCCGGACATGGCTTCGATGAGATCGCGCGTGCGGCTGCCGAGCGCCCACGGTTCATGCGTCTCCCAGCCGGTCTCGCCGCTAAAGCGCAATATGAAAGCCGCGCGGCCGCCGGGCGCGGTCTCGAAGCGAGCGGTGAGCGCGATCGCGCTCTCGCTCTGATCCAGCACGTCACAGAAAAGGTTTTCGAGCAGTTCCTCGAAGCGCTGCTCATCGCCGAGGATTTCAATGCCGCGCGCCGCGTCGGCCAGCGTTACACGGACCGGGTTGCGCGTCGGAAAAGCGCCAATTTCGGCGACGAGTTCGCGCACGATACGGCTCGGCTCGAACAAGATTGTGGGCGAGCGCGGCGTCTCCAAGCGCGCGAGCGCGGCCAGATCGCCAGCCATATCGCGCAAAGCCGCCGCTTCGAGCGCGACGTCGCCATCGCCTCGCGCTAAAGCGCGCTCAAGACGCAGCAGCGCTGCGGAGAAGCGGCCGCCGAGATTGGCGGCGAGCTTGTCGCAAGCGGCGAATGCATCGCCGGCTTCCTCGAGCACGGCCGCGGTGCGCGCCTGCTCCGCCAGGCATTGCTGACGCGTGCGGCTCAGCGCAGCGTCACGCAGATGCGATTGCAGGCGCTGACTGGCGAGATCGGCGAACATCAAAAGCCGCATCTGGTCTTCAGCACTGAAAACGCGCGCATCCATGCCCATGACGCAGAAGACGCCGACGCAATAGCCGTCATCCGAGAAAACCGGCGCGCCACCGTAATTGCGCAGATACGGCGCGCTCAGTACGTACTCGCTCTGCATGGTGCGCGGATCTTGGCGTGCGTCAGTGATGAAGAGCGGCGCACTATTGGCGACGACGTGCGCGCAGAACGAACCATCGCGCGGCGCTTGCGCGCTGGTGACGCCGCTCCGCCCGAGAAAAGTGAGCGTGTCCGCGCCCATGAGCGAGATCGCCGCGAACGGCGCGCCAAAGACGCTCGCCGCCAATGCCGCGAGATCGTCGAGCGGACATGCTGCGGCGGCGTCACACAGGTTCAGCGCGCTCACCGCCTTGAGGCGGGCGCTTTCCTGGGCCGGGCGAGGTGCAAACGAGCCCATGGCGACCTACGCCCTGCCCGTCCGAAAGCGCCGGAATATAAAGACGCCGAATAACATGACACCGGATGTATTCTCACAAACGTCTAAAGAAAACGTCTAATTTGAGAATTCTCGGGAATGTGATCCTGGCGGGAGAACTGTCAGGGGGCAGGTTTGGGACGCGAAAGGGCGACGAGGCCCTCCAGAACCGCCTTCTCTATCAAGGCGTTGGCGCCAGCGGTGGAGCGAAGCGCGGCGAGCGCGTCGCCATGGACGGCGATGGCGTTGACCATTTTCGGACCCGTCGCGCCAGACGCCATCAGGTCGCAGAGACTGAGCGCGGCCTTGCTGAGCCCCGTGAGTCCAAGCCCGCCAGCGTCGGCCATCACATCGCGCGCCAGCCTGTAGAAGAGAAGCTTCTGCGCATCGGCCGCCTCGGCCGGCGGAATGGCGCGCAATTGCTCGAGCTTTTCGTCGAGCGCGGCGAGATGGCTCTCGCGGACAGCGGCGAGATTGCTCTTGGCGGTGCGCAGCGCGCTGCTCACGGTCATGCCGCGCGGATCGTTCAAGACATGCTTCAACCGGTTCGGCGGCGTGAATTTGCGCACTTCGCTCATAGCGTGATCTTTCGCGGTTTGAACATCGCGTCGATTTCGTTCTGACCCATGTTGGGTTCGGCGGCGGACGGTACGTCGATCGGCAGATCGTCGACGCGGCGGCCGTCCGTGCCCGGCGGCGGGCCTTCGTTCTTGAAGCGGCGATCGGGGCCGGCATAGTTCGGCGCGACAATGAACTGGCGGTTCTCGCGCGCGACCCATTCGATCCGCTGCAGCAGAATTTCCGGCGACAGCGGCTTGGCGACGACGAAGTTGGCGCCGGCGTCGCGCGCGTTGCGGACGTTGCTGATGGTCTGGTGGCCGATCGCGGCGATGATCGGCGCGGTGCGGTTGTCGGTGGTTTCGTCGCGGCGAATGCCGCGGATGAATTCGAAGCCGTCCTCGTTCGCCGACAGCGGATCGAGGATGATGAGCTCAAGCTGTTTCTGCGCGATGATGCGGCGGGCCTCGTCGGCCAGGTCGCAGAGGTGCAGCGCGCGCACGCCGAAGCCGTGCAGGATCTGGCGCATAACGTCGAGCGCCTGGGAGTTGCCGTCAAAGACGAGAATGCTAGTGCCGCGGAGATTGATCCGGGCGGCGAGGTCGAGCGTGTTGGCCATGGCTCACCACAGCTCCACGTCGTCTGTCGCGCCGTCGCGGAGTTCGCCCGCCAGCCGCGCGCGCACGCTTTCAAGCAGCACGGTGTCGAGCGCCGCGGAGAGCGCGATCTCGCCCTCGGCGTCGAGCGCCGCAGCGCAGAGGAAGACCTCGATCGCACGCATTTGCTGCGTGAGGTGATCGAGCGCCTGCAATTTCTCGGTGACGTGGCCGCCGGGCGCCGCCGCATCAGCGAGCGCGGCGATGTGCGTTTCCAGCAGCGACAAGCCGTCGGCCGCCGCGCCGATCTCGGACGCGACGCGGCGCAGCACTTCGGCTGCGGGCGCGCTGGAGGGGGCGGCGGCGCTCGTCATCAGAAAAATTCGACGTCGTCGGACGGCGGCGGCGCAACCGGTGTTGCGGCGACCTTCATTTCGCGCGCGAACACGTCGGTCTGGCCGACCAGCATTTGCTTCGCCTTGCCGCTGACCGGCCAGTAGCGGATGCGCCGCGCTTGTTCGCCGCCGAGGCTGTCGCCGAGGCAGGCAATCCCCTCTTGGCGAAGGAAGCTCGACGCGAACGCGGCGTTCTTGCTGCCGATGTCAGACAGGTTCTTCATCATGCGCGCGCCGCCAAAGAGCTTGGCCTCCAGCCGCTCGCGCTTGGCGCCGGCGCGCAGGAGCGCGTTGATCAAGAGCTCCATCGCGTGCACGCCGCGTTCGAGGTCTTCGCCAGCGAGCGCGCCGGGAAGCAAAAAGTGATTCATGCCGCCGACGCGCGCGAGCGGATCGCGCATGCAGGCGGCCACGCACGATCCGAGGATCGTCGTCAGCGCGACGTCATCGTCGCTGGAGACGACGAATTCGCCCTGCACGACGTGCAGGACGCGGGAAACACCCGCTTCCTCGGAGAGCGCGCGCAATTGCGTCACGAAAGCGCTCCGAACACCTGTTCGATCTTGCCCTTGAGGTCGCTGGCGGTGAACGGCTTCACGAGATAGTTGTTGACGCCAAACTGCACGGCGCGCTGCACAAGCTCCTTGTCGGCGCGGCCGGTGAGCATGATGAACGCGGTTTGCGCGATCGGCGCGTGCGCACGGATGGCGCGCAGCAAAGCGAGCCCGTCCATCTTCGGCATGTTGAAATCGGAGATCACGAGGTGCGCGGGACGCTGGGCGAGCGATTTCAGCGCTTCTTCGCCGTCGGCCGCATCGGCGAAATCGGTGAAGCCGAGCTGCTGCAGCGCCGAGCGCGTGAGGCCGCGCATCGTCAGCTGATCGTCGACGATGAGAACGCGGATGGAAGCGGCGGCCGGCATCAGACATGCTCCTTATGGGTGGCGGCGCAGGCGTCGAGAACGAGACGCGAAAGATCGTTGAGCGGCCCCTGGCGCTCGACCGCGCCGATTTCAAACGCCGCTTTCGGCATGCCGTAGACAACGCAGGTCGCTTCATCCTGGCCGAACGTGCGCGCACCGGCGGCGCGCATGGCGGCGAGCCCCTTCGCGCCGTCCTTGCCCATGCCGGTGAGAATGAGTCCGACAGCGCTCGCGCCGCATGTGGCGGCGACGGAATGAAAGAGCGCATCGACTGACGGGCGGTGGCCGTTGATGAGATCGGCGTCGCGCAGGCGACAGACGTGTGTGGACGTGCCGCTGACTTCGAGATGACGCGGACCGCCCGGTGCAATGTAGATGCGGCCCGGCGCGAGCACGTCGCCGTCCTTCGCTTCGCTCACATGCGGTGCGCACAAGCGATCGAGGCGCGCAGCGAAGCTCGCGGTGAACGTCGCGGGCATGTGCTGGGTGATGACGGTCGGCGGGCAGTTTTCCGGCAGGCCGGTGAGCACAGTGATGAGCGCCTCGACGCCGCCGGTGGAGGAGCCGATCGCGAGCACGCGGCCGTTGGAGCGGAATGATGATGGGCGTTGTGGAGTCGCGGCGCGCTGCGTGGATGCGCGCACGCGGCTGGCGGCGGCGGCCTTCACCTTCTCAGCGAGGTCCTCGAACGCCTGCTGCATCTCGGCGGCGGCCGGTTTGGCGACGCAATCGAACGCGCCGAGCTCAAGCGCCTGCAGCGTCGCTTCGGCGCCCTCTTGCGTCAGCGTCGAGACCATGACGACAGGCATCGGGCGGAGACGCATCAGGCGCTCGAGAAACTCAATGCCGTTCATGCGCGGCATTTCGACGTCGAGCGTGATGACGTCGGGATCGAGCGCCTTGATCATTTCGCGCGCCTCGAGCGGATCGGCGGCGCCGCCGACGACCTCAATCTCCGCGTCACGCCGCAACCGCGCGGAAATCAGCGCGCGCATGGTGGAGCTGTCGTCCACCACCAGAACACGAACGCGTTTCATCGCGAGGCTCCCGCATGCCGGTAGACTGTCTGACCGTCGCTTTCGAACGACGGGTCGCTGACGCGCTCGGAATGACCGATATAGAGACGGCCATCGGGCGCGAGCTGATTGTGGAAACGGCGCCACAGCGTGGCTTGGGTCGCCTCCTCGAAATAGATGACGACGTTGCGGCAGAAGATAACGTCGAAGCGCTTCTTCAGCGGCCAGTCGGCGATCAGATTGAGCGGCTTGAACGAAACGAGCGCGCGCGCTTCAGCGCCGACGCGCCAGGTGCGGGCGGCGGCTTCGTCTTTCTCCAGCCACCGATTGCGGAAGTTTGCAGGGATCGCGTCGATGGCTTCGGCGGAGTAAGCGCCGGCACGCCCGATCTTGAGGACGTTCTCGTCGATGTCGGTGGCGAGGATTTTGATGTCGTGCTCGGCGGCGTCGGGGAAGACCGACAGCACCGCGAGCGCCATCGAGTACGGCTCCTGCCCCGTCGAGCAGGCTGCCGACCACAAGCGCAACGATGCGCCACGGCGAATGGCGTCAGCACGTGGCGCGAGCACTTGCTCGACCAAATGATCGAAATGATGCGGCTCGCGGAAAAACCGGGTGACGTTCGTGGTCAGCGCCATCAGCAGACGCGCGCGTTCGTCCTTCTCGGCGGGATCCGCCACCAGCGCCACGTAGTCGCGAAAGCTCTTCAACCCGAGCGCGCGCAGGCGCTTCGCCAGGCGCGAATAGACGAGCGCAGCCTTGCTCTCGACCAGATGGATGCCCGAAGCTTCGTGCAGCACCTCCGCGAGCTTGCGGAAGTCCTGCGCCGTCAGCACGAACTCGCCATCGACCAGAGAGGGCTCGCGTTTGGTGGCGGCGGCCGTGCTCACGCCGCCTCCTCTTGCAGTTCAGGCAGCAGACGATCGAGCAGAACCCACGAAATCATGCGGCCGTCGAAGGTGAGGATGCCCTTGATGAACATCTTCACGGCTTCGCAGGAGACGTCCGGCGTCGGCTGGATGGAGTCGGCGGTGGCGGTGAGGATTTCCGACACAGCGTCAACCAGCAAGCCGACAAGGCGTGGGCCGATGCGGACGACGATGATGACGTTGCGCACCGACGGCGCGGTGTCGCCGAGACCGAGGCGCGCCGACAGATCGACGATCGGCAGCACAGCGCCGCGCAGATTGATTACGCCGCGCACATAGTCGGGCGCTTGCGGCAGCGGCGTCGCTTCGGTCCAGCCGCGAATTTCGCGCACGGCCATGATGTCGACGCAGAATTCCTGGGCGCCGATGCGGAAGGAGATGAGCTCCTGGCCGTCCGACTCACGCATGTTTGCAAAATCGCTCATGACTAGCTCGCCTTCGCCAAACGGGGTGTTGCATCCAAAGCTTCGACGCCGCGGCCGCCGACGACGGCGTCCACGTCGAGAATGAGCGCGACGCGGCCATCGCCGAGAATGGTGGCGGCGGCGATGCCGTCGACGCGCTGGAAGTTTTGTTCGAGACTCTTGATCACGACCTGGCGCTGACCCTGGATCGCATCGACCAGGAGCGCCGCGCGGCCGCCAACTTCGCACTCAACCAGCAGCGCCACGCCGCCGGAGGGTTCGATCGGCGTGTTGCGCCAGCCGAGCGCGACGCCGACATCGATCAGCGGCACGAATGCATCGCGCACCGCGAGCAAAAGCCCGGTGGCGCCGAGGCCGTGCACGTCTTCCTTCTTCGGCTGCAGCGTTTCGACGATGGTCGCGAGCGGTGCGATCAAGGTTTGCGAGCCGACCGACACGACCATGCCGTCGAGCACGGCGAGCGTGAGCGGCAAGCTCAGCGTGAACGTCGAGCCCTGCCCCGGCTTCGAGGAAATGCTGATGCGGCCGCCGAGCGATTGGATCGAACGCTTCACCACATCCATGCCGACGCCGCGGCCGGAAAGATCGGAGACGGCCTTCGCGGTCGAGAAGCCCGGCAGGAAGATGAGGTTGTCGATTTCGTCGTCGCTCAGCGTGGCGTCGGGCGAGATGAGGCCGCGTTCGACGGCGAGTTCGCGCACGCGCGGGCGATTGATGCCGCGGCCGTCGTCGGAGACTTCGATAACGATGCGGCCGGAGCGATGGAACGCCGCGAGCCGCACCGTGCCCTCGGCGACTTTGCCGGCGGCGGTACGGTCGGCGGGTTCTTCGAGGCCGTGATCGATGGCGTTGCGCAGCATGTGCGTGATCGGATCGGAGAGACGTTCGATCACGGTCTTGTCGACCTCGGTGCCCTCGCCTTCGGTGACGAGGCGCACTTGCTTGCCTGTGGCCGAAGCAATTTCACGCACGAGGCGCGGCATGCGCTGGAACACCGACTTCACCGGCTGCGCGCGGATGGCCATGACGCTGTCTTGGATTTCGCGCGTAAGCTGTTCGAGCGATTCCAGCGCGAGCTGCACGTGCGAGGAGCGGCTGACATCGGTCTCGCCGACGCGCTGCGCGAGCATGGCCTGGTTGATGACCAACTCGCCGACAAGATCGATCAGGCGATCGACGCGCTCGAGATCGACGCGGATCGTCGGCGGCGCGCCGGGCGTGGCGGCCTTTGCGGCGTTCTTCGCTTGCGGATCGGGGGCGGGTTCTTTGTGTTCGGGCTCGGCGGCGGCCGGAATCGGGATTGGCGTGGGCGCCGGCAGCGGCGGCAGCGCGGTCGGCGCGGGCGCGGAAGCAGCGGACGTGAGTTCGAAACCGCAATCATCGGCGACGAAGTCGAAGACATCGCGGATCGCCGCTTCATCGGCTTCGGTGGTGAGCGTGACCGTCCAGCCGAGATAGCCTTCTTCCGGCTGCAGCGCGTCGAACGCGGGCAGCGCGGTGATATCGAGTTCGGTTTCGCAGGTTCCGAGCCGTTCCAGCTCGCGGAGCAACAGGACCGCGTCGTTGCCCTTCGCGTACGTCGTCGCGGTCGGGCGGAAGCTGATGGTCCAGCGCGAGGTGAGCCCGAGCGGCGCGGCGAACATCACTGGCGTGAAGCCGAACTCGTCCGCTTCGGGCTCAGCGGCGGCGGGCGCAGCGGCAGTGTGCGCCGGCTTCGCATCGCCGCCCCACAGCGCTTCGAGATCGTCCGCGACTTCAGCGATGCGCGCGGGATCGACTTGTGCGTCGGACTTCGCGGCTTGCACGAGGTCCGCCAGCACGTCGGTCGCGCGCAGCAACACCTTCAGCACGACATCGTCGGCTTTCAGCGCGCCGGAGCGCACTTTGTCCAATGTCGTTTCGAACGTGTGCGCGAAGCGCACCAGCTGTTCGAGCCCGAACGCGCCGGCGCCGCCTTTCACCGAGTGCACGGCGCGGAAGACGGCGTTCACGGTTTCGCTATCGCCTTCGCCCGCTTGTAGCGCGAGCAAGCCCTGCTCTAGATCGGAGAGGAGCTCTTCGCACTCTTGGAAGAAGGTGGCCTTGATGGCTTCGAGCGTATCCATGGCCTACTTCCCCGTGACGCGGCGAACCGCGGTCAGCAGCTTTTCCGCGTTGAACGGCTTCACGATCCAACCCGAGGCGCCGGCGGCGCGGGCGCGCGCCTTTTTGTCGTCGCCGCTTTCAGTGGAGAGCACGAGCACCGGTGTCGCGCGGTATTGTTCAAGATCGCGTACGCGCGTCATGAAGCCGAAGCCATCCATGCGCGGCATGTTGATGTCGGTGATCATGAGATCGAGCGTGCCGACCTCTTCGAGCACTTCGAGCGCTTCGACGCCGTCGCCGGCCTGATAGACGGCGTAACCCGCCTCGGCGAGCGTCATCTTCAGCATCTGGCGCATGACGCGGCTATCGTCGACGGTAAGGATTTTCAGCATGGCGCATCGCTCCCGAACACGTGTTGGGTTGCGCCGATACGGGCGACATCGTCGCGGAAGGCGTCGCTGGCGTTCAAGACGCGGAATGAGAGATCGCCGCTGCGCCATGCAGCAGCGGCCGCGATGAGAATTTGCGCGCAGAGCGCCCCCAGGCGCTCCACCTGACTGGCGTCGAGATCGAGCGGCGCGCCCTTGTGCGCGTCGATATCGGTCTTGAGCGGGGCGGCGGCGCGGAGGTCCATCACTCCGGGCAGCGTCAGCACGGCGGCGATCGGCTTCATGGCTTAGCGGCCTCCACGCGCGTAGGCGGCCACGCGCTCTTGCTGACCGCGCGCGCCACGCGCGCCGGTCTTGAAGTGCGAGACGAGCTTGGAGAGCGCATCCGCTTCGTTGGCGAGCGAGTGGCTGGCGGCGGTGGATTCCTCCACCATCGCCGCGTTCTGCTGCGTGACCTGATCCATCTGGTTGATGGCGGTGTTGACCTGGCCGAGGCCCGCCGATTGCTCCTGCGTGGACGCGGAGATTTCGGCGACCAGGCCGGTGATCTGTTCGACCCGCTTAACGATCTCCTGCAGCGCGCCGCCGGTGCGGCTGACGAGATCGACGCCGCTTTCGACTTGCTGCGAACTCGCCATGATAAGCGACTTGATCTCCTTCGCCGCTTCCGACGAACGTTGCGCCAGCGCCCGCACTTCGGAGGCGACAACCGCAAACCCTCTCCCCGCTTCGCCCGCCCGCGCGGCTTCGACGCCGGCGTTCAAGGCAAGCAGATTGGTCTGGAAGGCGATCTCGTCGATGACGCCGATGATTTGCGAGATGCGCTTGGCGCTGTCTTCGATCGCGCTCATGGCGGCGACCGTGTCGGCGACGACGACGCTGGATTTCTCCGCTTCCGCTCGCGCACCGGCGACGACCGCGTTGGCTTGACGGGCGCCGTCCGCGGTCTTGCGGACCGTGGCGGTGATTTCATCGAGCGCGGCGGCGGTTTCTTCGAGGCTTGCCGCCTGCTGTTCGGTGCGGCGGGCGAGATCGTCGGCGGCTTGGCTGATCTCTGACGCGCCGGAGGTCATCGAGCCTGTGTTGTCGGCGATCGCGCGCATGGCTTGCTGCATGCGGTCCATGGCGGTGTTGAAGTCGCGTTGCAGCTCCGCGTAGGCGGCAGGCACCGCGCCATCGAGGCGATAGGTGAGATCGCCGGCGGCGAGCTTCGAGAGACCTTCGCCGAACGATTCGTTGACGAGTTGCTCGTTGCGCTCCTGCGCGGCCTTCTCTTCGAGCTTGTGATCGATGCCGGCTTGCTTGAACGCGGCGAGCGCTTCGCCCATGGCGCCGATCTCGTCGCCACGGCCGACGAACGGCGGATCGACGCTTTCATCGCCGCCGGCAAGGCGGGTCATGGCGTCAGTGATCGTATTGACCGGACGGATGAAGAGGCGTTCGACGCCGAAGGCAATGGCGGCGGCGGCGAGCGCGCCGATCACCAACATGGCGATCATGAGCATCGAGGCGAAATTCGCGGAAGAGTTGGCGGCGGCGACGCTGGAGTTTGCATCCTCGGAAATGACGTTGGTGACGCCTTCCATCGCTTCTTCGAGTTCGCTGAACTGGCGCATAAAGCCCGAGAGCTCGTTCATCGCCTGTTCGGGGTTGGACTGTGCAAGTCCCACCAGCCGCTCCGCTGCGGCGACGTACGTGCCTAGCGGCTCTTCGACGTTGGCGATGGCCTGGCGTTCGGCTTCGGTGGTGGCGAGCTCTTTTTCGTGCTGAATGTTGGTGCGGAAATTCTCCGCGTGCTCGCGCAGGTCCGCTTGGATGTCACTCATGCGCAGGCCCGAGCCCTGCTCGCGCGCGGCAAGCGCGCCCAGCACGTCGGCGCGGAGCGCGTCGTGCATCATGTCGGCGGTCATGTGCGCGCGCAGCAGTTCGGAGTCACGTTCACCGTCGGTGAGTGCGGCCCCCAGCGTCATCGCCGTCCAGATGCCCGCGGCGCCGCTGATGGCGACGAGTGCGAACACGGAAGCCGTGCCCACAAGTGCTTTTTGTTTGAGCGTCTTCATGGAGCAGCGTCCCCTTAGAATTCGACCAGCACGCGGAGCGTGGCGACGACGACATCGTCGCGGGTGCTGATCGCGCCCGCGTCGTGGATGAGTTGCAGATCGGGTTGCAGCGTCAGGTGCTCGCCGAGCTTGTCGGCGTAGGTGAGCTCGATGGCGCTTTCGGCGTGCGCGGGGTTTTCACCGTCGTCACGCAGGTTGTCGCGATAGTCGGCGCTCACATAGCCTTGGTTGAGGCCGAGCGAGAACGCGCTGTCAGGACGGCTTTCGAGCACGTGCGAGACAAGTACCCCTGCTTGCCAACCGCCGGTGAAGGGCGTGGTGTCGCCTTCGGAGCCGCCGAGACGGAGGAAGCCCTTGGTTTGGCGCACATCGCCTTGGCCGCCAAAGATCGAGCCTTCGATGCTGGCATAGGCGCCTTGCGCGCGGCGTTGCAGCGGATCGCCGAGGCCGTCGACATCGCGGATATCGTCTTGGCGATCGGTGTAGCTCCAGACGCCGAGCTTCAGCGTGATGTCGCCGGTGTAAGCCCATTCGCCGATGATGAGCGCGCCGTTGTCGAAATCGTTGTCGACGCCGCCCGGATCGCCCACGACGCCGGCTTCGGCGTTAAGGACGGCGAACTGCACTTGCTGATGCGCGGCGTATTGCCAGCGCGCGCGCACGGTGAGTGCGGTCGAGGGGAAGATCGACGGGCCGTTCGGGCCGGTCGCTGCGAGTTCGGAGCCGATGCCGAACGCCGGCGCGAGCAAGAGGCCGGCGGAATCGTTGGCGTAGAATTCGCTGTTGAGATCGTAGAGGCCTGCCAGCACCGAGGCTTGGCCGCCCATGAATTCCTGTTCGACCCAAAATTGGTAGAGCTTCGCGCGCGGGCGAGCGACTTCGATATTGTCGACGCCTTGCAGTGTCTCGGCGATATCGTTCGGCGCGCCGCCGCTATTGGAGAGGATGTGCGCGAAGACATGCGCGTTGCGCCAGCCGAATTGGTCGAGCGGCACGTCGGCGCTGAGTTCGACATTGTCGAGGTAGCGGCCCGCTTGCGAATTGCCGCCGGCGACGACGCCGGAGACATCGCCCTTGTAGACGAAGCTCCAGGTCACCGGCGCTTCTTCGGCGTGCGCGTTGGGCGCCACCGCTAGCAATCCGGCGCCGATCGCGAATGGCGCAACACTATACTTCAGCATCGTTGATCCCCGCCCTTCTGGCAGCCTCAGAAATCTTCCCAGTCGTCTTCTTCACTGTCGACGCGCGGCTTCAGCGCGACGGCCCCGCGCGTGGCGAGCACCGGCTTCGGAGCAGCCGCCGTAGGCCGCTTCGCTGCCGGTGCACGCGCGACGACGCGCTGGACCGGCGCTTCGCCGATCTCGAAATGGCTGACGAGCGTCGCCAGCTCTTCCGCTTCGCTGGCGAGCGAGTGGCTGGCGGCGGTGGATTGTTCCACCATCGCCGCGTTCTGCTGGGTCACTTGATCCATCTGGTTGACCGCGGTGTTGACCTGGCTGAGGCCGGTCGACTGCTCCTGAGCGGAGGCGGCGATCTCGGAGACGAGGCCGCTGATCTCGGACACCTTCGCGACGATCTTCTGCAGCGCATCGCCAGTGCGGCTGACGAGATCGACGCCGCTCTCGACTTGCTGCGAGCTGGCGTGAATGAGCGTCTTGATCTCTTTCGCAGCTTCCGACGAACGCTGCGCCAGCGCCCGCACTTCCGACGCGACAACCGCGAAGCCCCTGCCCGCTTCGCCGGCGCGCGCGGCTTCGACGCCGGCGTTCAAGGCGAGCAAATTGGTCTGGAAGGCGATCTCGTCGATGACGCCGATGATCTGGGCGATCTGCTGCGAGGAGTTTTCGATCTGGCCCATGGCGGCGACGGCGTTGCGCACGACCTCACCGCTGCGCTCGGCTTCGCCACGCGCGTCGGCCACCACGGTGTTGGCTTGGCCAGCGCCGTCGGCGGTCTTGCGCACGGTCGCTGTGATCTCATCGAGCGCGGCGGCGGTTTCTTCGAGGCTCGCGGCCTGCTGTTCGGTGCGGCGCGAGAAGTCGTCGGCGGCTTGGCTGATTTCGGACGCGCCGGTGCGGATCCCTTGCACATTTGCGACGATGGTCTTCATCGCCTCCTGCAACTGATCCACCGCGGCATTGTAGTCGTCGCGAATCTTCTTGTACTCGGGCGAGAAATCCGCCTCGATGCGGCGCGTGAGGTCGCCCCTGGCGAGGCCTTCGAGGCCACGCGAGAGCGTCTCCACCACCAGCGCCTGCTGTTTGGCGGCGACGGCGGCTTCGGCCTCCATCTTCTGCTTCTGAATCGCGGCGGCTTTGAAGGTCGCAACCGCGCCCGCCATGCTGCCGATCTCGTCACCGCGGCCTTCAGCCGGGATGGTGATGGTGTTGTCGCCCTTGGCCAGGCGGTCCATAGCGTCGGTCATGTCTTTGACCGGGCGCGCGATCATGCGCGACAAGAGCCAGCCCATCAGGATCGAAATGAACGCGGCGGCGATGCAGCCGATGGCCAGCACGGCATAAGACGCGGCGATTTCCTGCTCAGCGTGTGCGTCGTAGCCGGCGAGCTGCTCTTGTTCATGCTCGATCATCGCGGTGATCGCTTCACGCGTCGCCGTCAGGCGCGCCACTTGCGCGAGCGCAGTGCGGTTGGCCTCCAGTGAGGTCGGGTTCTGGCCCAGTTCGATCGCGTGATCGGCCTGCTGCCGGAAGGCGGCCAACGCCGCATCGACCTCATGCATCAGCGCCAAATCGTCGTCATCGGTGGTGATGGCGCGCAGGGCGTTCAGCGCTTCGTCGAGTTTGCCGGTGTCGCGTGCGTAGTTTTCGAGGAAGCTGTGATTGCCCGTCGCGTAGAGGCCGCGCATCGCGTTCTGTACTTCGACGGCCGCGCTCAGCGCGTGCTCCGAAAGCGAAATCAGTTCGCGCGACTCCACCGCCTCGGCGTTCGCCGCGTCGACGGATTTGTTGGCGACGAAGACGAAGCCGTTGGCCGCCAGCACACTGGTGACGACACAACCGAAGGCGAGCGCGAGCTTCCGTGAAAGCCGCAAGTTCTGAAGCGTTTTCAAAGCTGATCTCCACCCGCCGCGCTCGAATGAAAGCGCGCCGAAAATTCTCTTTTCGGAGCGTTTTTTCTCGCATAATGCTGAGTTTTTCGTTAAGGCTGAGAAATATGATTGGTTTCTCAATCCTTACCGGCTCTGAGCGCGTGACAGACGCCCGCGCGGCGGCCGCAAGGCCTGCGATTGCCAAGCCTGCCAAGTTCGCGAACATGCTGGCCGTGGCGACGGGCGGCGATTCTCTTTTCCGGCAGGCCCTGCGCGCATTCGTTTTCGCGGCGCTCTATTTCGCGGCGATGGTGGGTGCGATCGCGCTCACGCGTTTCGGCGCACAAGTCTCCCCGCTCTGGATCGCCAGCGCCGTGCTGGCTTGGGCGCTGATCAGCGCGCCGATGGCGCAATGGTGGCTGATCGTCGGTCTCACGGCGATCGCGCATATCTCGGGCGCAATCGTCGTCGGCGATCAGATGGATATTGAGATCATCTATCTCGTCGCCAACCTGGCCAGCCCGCTCGTCTTCGCTTCCATCATGCGCACGCGCGGCGACGACCTTGCCTTTGAGGACCGCCGCGAGGTGCTGTGGTTTCTGCTGATCGGCGGCGTCATCGCGCCGTTCGTCTCGACCACGATATCGACCGTCGGCGTATTCGTGGACCAGGCACGCTTCAGCCCGCGCGCCTTCAGCATCTGGTTTCTATCGGATGCGCTGAGCTTCGTCGCCTTCCTGCCCATCATCAAGACGCTGGCCGAAGGCGAGTGGCGGGAGATGTTCGCGCCCGGCACGCGGCGCAAAACAATTCTGCTGTTCGGCATACTGATCGCGGCGCACATTTTCGCGGCGCTCTCGCTGCCAGCAGCGGGCTATCGCATCTTCCTGCTGGTGCTCTTGGCCTACACCATTTTCGTGGCGTTTGAGCTCGGACTAACGGGCGCGCGCGCGGCGATTGGCGTGACGGTCGTGCTGCTGGTCGCCGGTGCGCTATTTGGGCCGACGCCTGAAGATCGCGGCGTGGATCCGCAGCAATATCTGCTCGCGCTGCAAGTTTACATGGCGGTGCTGGTGGTGAGCGTGCTGCCGATGGCGGCGGCGCTCGCGGAGAAACAGCGTTTGTATGAAACAGCGTCCGAAGCACTGAACGACGCGCAGGCGGCGTGGGGCGAGCTTATCGCTGCGGAAGCGCACTATCGTCTCATCGCCGACAACACCACCGACATGATCCTTCGCCTCACGCTTGACGGCACGATTCTGTTCGCCTCGCCCGCTTGCATTGCGCTTTCCGCCGACACCGAAGCGCTGCACGATCATTCGCTGATCGATCTCGCGCGCGAAGAAGACCGCGCGCGCGTGAGGTCTGAGATCGCACAGCTTGTGACTGCAGGCGCGCTGGATCGTCCGCGCTTCTGGCAGCTGCGTTTACGGGATGTGAACGACGAATGGGGCCTGTATGACGTGAGCGCCACGCTGACTGCGCCTAATGGGGGCGCGCCGGACGAAATCGTCGCGGTGCTGCGTCAGGTGCAGGAATGAGCCGCGTCGTCATGAGCCGATTTGTCAAACGCGAGGATCGCGCATGCGCTCGCGCCTGACACAGCAAGCCGGCGTCGCGGTGCGCAAGCTGCGTCTCTCCAAGGGATGGACGCTGCAGCAGCTCAGCGAAAAATCCGGCGTGCCGCTCTCGACCTTGTCGAAACTCGAGCTCGGACAATCGTCGCTCACCTACGACAAGATCCTGCGTATTTGCCGCGCGCTCGATGTCGATCCGGGCCTCTCCATTCTGCAGCAAGCGGCGACAACGCCCTCGCCCAGCGCACGCCGCGCGGTGATCCGCGCCGGTGAAGGCGAAGCAGTTGCATTCGGCCAGCACACGGCGAAAGCGGCGGCGCAGGATCTGCTGCAGAAGAGCTTCACGCCGCTTACAGTGACGCTGCAGCCCAGCGATCGCGGCAACAGCCGCCAGACGTTACCGGGTGAGGTTTATGTCCTGGTGCTGACGGGCGCGGCGATGCTGCACACGGACGTGTACGCGCCGCTCAAGCTCAATGCAGGCGACGCGATCTTCTTCGACGGCAGCACCGAACATGCGCTGCACGCCGCCGGCGAAGAACCCTGCACGGCGCTGATGATCGTCTCCGGCGACGAAGGCTTCTGGCGCAAAGGCGAAGACGAAGTCTAGCGCCCTGAGAATGGCTCTCTGGAATTCTCAGAAGTAACGGAAAATAAACCACGCTCTGAGAAAACGCTGCCGTCGCCAAAGCGGGGCCGACGGCTCAGGGCCCCCTCCGCCAGCTAGTTGACCCTCAGCTTGCGGCCACCAGCGCCGCTTTGGCGACACCGGATTAACGCGGCGCAGCCATGCTGGCTCTCAGGGAAACCGTACTCATGTTGAAGCAGACCGCAGCGCTTGGTGTTTCGTGGCTTGCGCTTGCAAGCGTCGCCGGCGCGCAGCCTGCGGAAGATCCCCGCGACGCGCGCATCCGCGATCTTGAGCAGCGTCTGGAACAGCTTACCGATCGCCTCGAAGTGCTCGAGCATCAGACACCGCAAGCGACCGCGCCGCAACCACTCGCCGCGCCACAACAAGCGGCGCCCGCCTCTCCGCCACCGCCGCCGGCGCCGCACGTGAGTTTGAACAATGGCCGCCCCACCATCGAAAGCGCGGACGGCGATTTCCGTTTCGCGATACGCGGCGTCTTCCAACTCGACGCCGCCGCCTACGATCAAGAGTCCGGCGCAACACCGGACCTGAGCTCCGGCAGCAATTTCCGCCGCGCGCGCCTCGGCATCGAAGGCACGATGTACGAGGACTGGAACTACGAATTCACGCTCGAACTGGGCGGCAGCGGCGCGGAAGATCCCGGCAAGATTCACGCGGCGTGGATTGAATACGCAGGGCTTGGGCCGATGCGCATTCGCGCCGGCGCCTACGCCCCGTCTGTCGGCCTCGACGATTCCACGTCCACAAGCGATCTGCTCTTCCTCGAACGCGGCGCCGGCGCTGAATTGATGCGCGGCATCGCTGCCGGCGACGGCCGCTCGGCGCTCGGCGTCATCGCCAATGGCGACCGCTGGTTTGCGTCAGCGGCCGCGACTGGCGGCGTCGCTGGGCAAGCGGCGAGCTTCGATGAGCAAGTCGGCTTCGTTGCGCGCGGCGCCGTGTTGGCGCTGAACGGCAGCGATTACGGCCTGCACTTCGGCGCGAGCACGAGCCAAATTCTCGAACCGACCGACGCCAGCAACGGTCCCGGCGCAACCTCGGTGCGCTTGCAGGAACGTCCCGAATTGCGCGTCGACGGCACACGCCTTGTCGATACCGGCCAACTCACCGCCGACAGCGTCAGCGCTTACGGTCTCGAAGCCGGCCTGCAATGGCAACGCCTGCTCGTCACCGGTGAAGCGACCTGGTTCAATGTCGATCGCGGCGCCGGTTTGCCGGATGCGGAATTCGGCGGCTGGCATGTGCAAGCGGCGTGGAGCCTCAGCGGCGAACAGCGCCGCTGGCAGCGCACGAGCGGCGCGTTTGCAAGTCAGCGCGTTGCACATGTCTTCGATCCCGCCGCCGGACAATGGGGCGCGTGGGAAGTCGCGGCGCGCTACAGCGTGCTCGATCTCAACGATCGCGAGCATGATGCGGGTCTCGCCAGCACGCCCGGCGCGCCGACGGCGATCGTGCGCGGCGGCGAGCAAGACATCACCTCGTTCGGCCTCAACTGGCGTCCGAACGGCACGATCCGCGTCATGTTCGATTATCAGAACATCGAGATCGAGCGCCTGGACTCCACCGGCGCCGCCGACATCGGCCAGGACATCGACGCCGTCTCGGTGCGCACGCAGCTCGCCTTCTGACGCAGGCCGGCGAAAAGTGCGCTGAAAATACAGAGGCCGCCGGTTTTCCGGCGGCCTCGCTCTTTACGCGGCGGGCGGCTGCCGCCATAACCCCGCCCCTAGGGACAGGTGGCCGAGTGGCTGAAGGCGCACGCCTGGAACGCGTGTATACTCGCAAGGGTATCGAGGGTTCGAATCCCTCTCTGTCCGCCACATAGCCCCACAACATGTTGAATTCAAACGAGGTTGGGATTCTGGTCCCCGCGCGTTTGGGAATCCGCGTTCTCGTTCTGCTCTTACCGCATCCATGCGCGATCGGCGAGCGTCGCTACTTTGTAGAGGGCGAGCTTGCTCAACGTCGTTCTGGTTTGCGCGCGGTATGCAATACTGGCGGATCGGTGCATGTAAAGCGGCCTCCATGCCGCGATAGCAGAAGAGTAAGGTCGATTATATGAGGCCGGCCTCGACAACGTTCACAAGCCGGCGATCGCTTCGCAGTGCCGTCGCCGCCGTTTCCGCCATCTCACGGGCAAGCTCCCTCGATCGACAATCGCCGAAGAAAACGCCGTCGAGCGTGACGCGCCAAATCCCGTGGCGCTGACTAATCGCGAAGGTGGAACGGGTCTCGTTCATGCGGCGAGGTCGCGATCTTCGCGCCATTGGGCGAGCGAGCGCGACAGATCCAAATCGAGATCCGGTTGGCATGAAACACCCACGGCAAAGGCGCGCGCCATCACGCTGTGCACGAGGAGATGCGATTCATTAAGGTTGCCTGTGCCTTTCGCCGCGGTTTTGTTGAGCCGATCGCCTTGCGAGACGAGCATCGAGACACGCTGATTGGCCTGCGATGTGTCGTTCATTCAAAATCTCCAACAGCTCGCAACCCGCTTTCAGGGCGGGCGGTGAAGCTCTTATTGTTTGATGTGACTGCCACCCTAGCATGCTTCGCGAGGTAATGGCGACTTATCTTCGCTGTTCTGCGCGCAGATCGAGGAAATAACCGCGGAAAAGCAAGATGTGAGCTTGTGCTTTTGCTTGGGCACCCCATTTTCATCTAGCGCACCGCGCATTCCTTTTAATTCAACGAGACCTAGGGAGATGCGGCCGATGTCGCTTCAACATTTTACGGCTGGCGCGCGCGTTATTGTTTCGGCGATGGGCCGCTTCAGCGCGCCCGCTGGCATCTGCACCGTCGTGCAGGCGCTGCCGCGCGAGGGCAACCAAGCCGGACGCTATCGCATTAAGAGCGACCTCGAGAAGTTCGAACGCATCATCGAAGCCTACCGGCTGTCGGAGGCGCCCGTTGCTTAAGCGTCCCCATTACACGACCGAGGCGCGGTGCGCGAACCAAGCGTCGTCGCCAAGCCCTTAAAGCCCAGCGCGGCGCAAGAGCACTTGCTGCAGCAGCTGGGGAAGGCGTTGATCATCCAATGGGACGCGATTCCCGATGCGCTCCAGGATCTGCTGATCGATCAATCCGTGGTCGGCGCCCATGCCGGCGTGGAGCGGAGTACTATCGAACGTTTCATTGCGACCGCGCCGCTTACCTCGATTGCTGGCGCACAAATCTTTGCCGGCTAAACTGAACAGCCAAAGCGCAGACTGCAATAAAGGTCGTCCATCCGGCGCGCACGCGCCCGGCTTTCGTGGCCCTTTGTATCGGCACAATCCACCAGCATAAGTCGCGTCTCTGCCCCGCAAAACCGACGTTCGCTGGAGAACGGCCCTGCCGCGACATGGCCGGACGCGGTCATTCGGCGCCATCTTTGTACGGCGCGCGAAGGTGGCACTCAAGCCCTTCTGTCCGGTAGTTGAGTGTAACCGTTCCGGAAAACGTGCTCTCGAGATTCTGTGAAATCAGAGACGACCCAAGGCCACGTCTGGACGGCGCAGTCACGGGCGGCCCACCGCTTTCGCGCCATGTAAGATCGAGAACGTCGTCGGAAAGTGTCCACGTCACTTCGACGTTCCCGTTATCGACCGACAGCGCGCCATACTTCGCTGCATTCGTAGCGAGTTCGTGGATGGCGAGAGCGAGACCATGTGCGCGGCGTCCATTCAACACGGCGACGGGCCCGGAAGCGTTGCAACGGTTACCCATAGCGTGCGGAGAGAGCGCTTCTTCGATGACGCCCTTCAGTGTCGAAGGACGGGTTTCGGCATCAATGAGCAGTTTTTGCGCGGAGGCCAGGGCGCCAAGTCTAGCGGTAAAGTCGGCAATGCTGGCGGCGTCCGAGTCGCGGAAGGTCTTGCGTGCGATTGCAGCAACCACGGTCAAGAGATTGCCTATACGATGCTTGAGTTCGTTGCTGACCAATTCCCTCTGGACGCCCGCGCCTTCTGCTTTCCAGCACAGTGGGATCCGAAGCTTGGAATTCACGTGACTTGAAGTCGCGGC